>OJNH01000782.1_pt1 | contig 27515 bp, 23 predicted proteins | sample 1597361 | NCBI WGS metagenome assembly OJNH01 (sample SAMEA2452136, study PRJEB22498) | human gut metagenome | biome: human feces; feature: human gut; material: feces | place: Australia | collected 2012
GTTTTATACGGAAAGGAAGAACTGTTAGAAAAAATGCCGCCGTTTTTAACGGGCGGAGAAATGATTTCTTCCGTAACAAGAGAGGGCGCAACGTATGCTAAACTGCCGCACAAATTTGAAGCGGGTACGGTCAATGCGGCAGGGGCTGCCGGACTTGCGGCGGCAATCCGCTATGTTGAAAAAATCGGCTTTGACACGATTATGGCAAAGGAAGAAGCACTTACAAAACGCGCCATGGAGGGTTTAAAGAAAGTGCCGCATCTGCATATTTTAGGCGATGAATCCCCTGAAAATCATACGGGAATTGTTGCATTTACAATAGAAGGCGTACACCCGCATGATGTCAGCGAAATCCTTTCATCAGACGGAATTGATGTGCGTGCGGGACATCACTGCGCACAGCCGCTTTTGGAGTATCTGGGGGTACACAACGCAACGCGCGCAAGCTTTATGTTTTATAATACGCCGGAGGAAGTGGATGCATTTGTAGAAAGCACGGCGCAAATCAGAAGGAGAATGGGATATGGAGAATAGAAGCTTTTATAATGAAATTCTGACGGAACATAATATGCGCCCGGAATTTAAACACGACCTGCCGGATGCCAATATTGTTCTGGAAGGGGTCAATCCGAACTGCGGCGATGATATCTGGCTGAAATTAAAAGTAGAAAACGGTATCATTGAAGACGGCGCATTTGTCGGGGACGGTTGTGCCATTTCACAGGCATCGGCAGATATTATGCTCGGCATGATTATCGGAAAATCCGAGAAAGAAGCACTGCGCCTCGGAAAGCTGTTTTTACGCATGATTCAGGGCGAAGCAGACGACGAAGAAATCGAACAGCTTGAAGAAGCTTCGGCGTTAAAAGATATTGCCCATATGCCTGCGCGTGTAAAATGTGCCGTTCTTGGCTGGCATACGCTGGAAGAAGCGTTAAAAAAACTTTGACCAATTTGTATATCTGTGTTATGTTAAAAGAGAAACAGAGGACAGATTACAAAAGGGGGCATATTTTTTATGACTAAAATGCTGAAAAGCATCATTGCCGGTGCGGCAGTTCTGATTGGTGCATGTTTTATCGGACAGACCCAGCCGGTGCAGGCAGCAGATGATTATGCACTGCGTCTGGCAGAGGATAACCAGTGGTACTATTATCAGGATGACGAAGTCGATACAGCGTATCAGGGACTTGCGTTAAACGAATATGGCTGGTGGTACTTTAACAATGGGCTGCTTGACTTAAATTATACAGGAATCGCATCCAATGAGTATGGCAGCTGGTATTACAGAAACGGAATCATTGCTTATGATTATTCGGGAACCGTAGCGGATAATGGAAAGACATATACCGTACAGAACGGATTTGTTATCGCTTAAAAAGCGCAGAATTAGAGTTGTAAAGGCGGCAGTACCATGCACGGATAAATGGTATCTTCCGTCTTTTTGCGGTTAAACCGCCGGAAAAGGGGAAATACTGTTGTTGTATGATACAGGAGCTTAGGGAGTATGAGTTTCAGGGGAATGGAGACCAGTATGCAGGATGGCGTGTTTTATCAGATTGTATCGTCCGGTCTGAAAACGGTTTGTGAAGATGAATTCTGGGAACAAAAAGACACAATTGCAGTAATCGATGCGCATAAACTGGAAAACAGCCAGTCATTTGGACAGTTTTGCTGTGGATGCAGCGGAGGGGAATATATCCGCGGGTGCAGGGGGATACAGGATAAAAGCCATACGCTGATAGAATGGCATGTGCCGGAAAAAACAAAAAAGAATGTGTCGTGGCATTTTGCAGTTTTTATAACAGCAGAAAAAATTGTCTGTATACAATATACAGGCTCAGCCGGAAAAGTGCAGGAACTTATAAATACGTTTCTTCATAAAGAAGCCTATACCAAAGAACGTTTTTTGTATGAGCTGTTTGGTGCAATGACCGCAGATGATCTGCAGTATATGGAAAAACTGGAAAGGACGTTATCCGTATTAGAAGAAGAAGTGTTTCGTGCGGGCGGAATGGATTTTAACAGCAGTATGTTACAGGTAAAAAAGAAAATTTTTCAGTTTTACCGTTATTACAGCCAGTTCATTGAAATCGCAGCTGCGCTGGAAGAAAATGAAAATGCTGTTCTGGATGCACAACACACGGCTTATTTTGCAAGAATCAAAGAAAAAGCACAGCGGCTTGCCACAGAAACACAGGTGCTTAGGGAGTATGCGGTGCAGGTACAGGAGGTTTATCAGTCGGAACTGGGAATCCGGCAGAATCACATTATGAAAATTCTTACAGCGGTAACAACAGTGTGTCTGCCGCTGAATCTGATTGCGGGCTGGTATGGCATGAATTTTTCTTATATGCCGGAACTGTCGTGGAAATATGGCTATCCGATGGCAGCAGGAATCAGCGCACTTGTGCTGGTATTACTGCTGTGGCTATTCCGCCGGAAGGGGTTTTGGTAGGGGAAAAAGATATTGTAATTGTAAAATACAAATGATAAAATATTTATCAGATGCATAAAAATAAAAGCGTGAGATAGTGGAGGACTTATGAAACTTCATATAGAAAATGTGGCGAAAATTAAAAAGGCAGATATAGATGTAGAGGGAATTACTGTCATTGCAGGAAGTAATAATACAGGAAAAAGTACAGTAGGCAAGGCATTGTTTGCAATGTTTGAGTCCTTTTATAGTTTAGAGAAATTTGTAGAAGACTGGAAGCCGAATGATGCTAAGAAAATACTAAAAAAGCATGGGGATAATCTGGATTTTATATGTAAAAGACTGGCAAATGTTAAAAGAAGAAAAACTTCTTTGGCTGAAAATGTGCAGCGTGCTTATATGCGGCCGCTTGCTAAATGTGAGAATGAAGACGAAATCAGGCAGATAATGTCAAGCTATTGCATAGAGCATTTATCATTATATGGCGTTGAGGACAAGAGCAAAGATAGTGAAGTTTTATTATGGTTAGAAGATGCAATAGAAGATATGAATAAAACTCTTTTGAATTATAATTCAACATATGCTGAAAAAATCGGAGTAACAAATATTTTTGAAGATGTTTTTGGAAGGCAGATCATAAAAGGAACGAACAAAAACGGTGATATACAGTCAGAGAAGCAAAAAAAAGCCTGTGTTCAGATAGATGTTCATAATCATGGAGAAGTAAAAAGCAATAGTGTAATCATGGCAAATGATGATGTAAAAGGAGTTCATCAGGAATTTTCCGTAAATACGCGTGCACTGTATATTAAAACTCCGGAAACGCTGGACTATATTCGAGCCGGAAAGAGCAACAAAAAAAGATAGAGGAAGAACTCACACCTTATGCAGATAGAAATGAATTTAACTTTCTTATTGAACCATATTATAACTTTGCGTATCAATGGGGAAAGGGGAAAAATATAAATTCTGATGTTGATGAATCAAATGTGGAAATGCAAAAAATGGATAATATTATAGAAGAAATCGACCGTCAGCTGCTGCAGTTAATGGACGGAACAGTTGCCTTTGATAAGAATGCACCGTTGATGTTTCAGGATAATCAGTATGTAGAACGTTTTCAGTTAGTAAACCTGTCAACAGGGTTAAAAGCAGTGTCACTGCTTCAATGTGTATTGCATTACCGGGTTTTAAAAAAGAAATCTGTTTTGATATTAGATGAACCGGAAATTAATCTGCATCCGGAATGGCAGGTGGCATATGCCCGGTATATTGTTATGCTGCAGAAAAGTCTGGATTTGCATGTGGTTATAACAACGCATAGTCCATTCTTTTTAAAAGCAATAGAAAAGGCTTCGGAAGAAAGCGGTATATGGGAGAAATGTCATTACTATTATGCACATAATGAAAAGGGGGATGCAGTCATAGAATGTGTGGATGACAGTATGGAAGATGTGTATAGCAGGATGATGATGCCTCTTATAGATATGATGAGTGATATGGGGTTTTAACCAGAGGAGAAAATCGTGACGGAAGATATCAAAAAAATGCTGGGGCTGCCGGAGGAGGCAGAGTCAATTCTGATTACATCATTAAAGAAATTATCTGAGGATGATGGACAGGGAAATAGTATAGAAATAGAGAATGAGTGGATGGCACAGCGTTTTGTAGAAGCCGGACTTTCAGATGCAGATAAAATATTAAATAAAGATTATCCGGTTAAAGTGAATGAATACGTTGTTCATTCACCGGAAATGGCAATCAGCATGGATAGCATTGCTGTTTCTTATGCGGCAACAAGAAGAAGGAACGATGTATTTAAAATTAATGAAATGCCAAGTTCGGTAGATGCATTGGATATTAAAGGAAAACAGTGGTATTTTATTGAATTTAAAAACGGGGACTGGAAACTAAAGGATATTAAAATTAAAGTCTATGAAAGTATTATACTGTTGAGCAATCTGCATGAACTGGATAAAAACGCAATTATTAAAAATAACAGGGATTCACTTGTTAAAGAAATTGAAAACCTGGGAATTTCAGAAAAACTGGGTAAATTTATGGACGAAGACACGGTTCCCAAACAGTGTCAGAATAATGGAACATTAATAGTTGTCTATAGCGATAAAAATCATATTGCCAGACTGTATAAAGAATTGTGCAGTTTTAAAGAAGATTACGCAGATATGAATCAAATATTAGCGCAGATGAAGCTACAGTGTCTGGAAAGAGAAAAAGCACCGGGTACGTTGGATTTTGGATATCCTTATATCAATAAACTGGCAGGCATGATATTATCAGCAACTTCTGTTAATAGAAAATTCGAGTATTACAATGCGATTATAAAAATGCTCAAAAGAATGATAGGTAAAGATGAAAAGAATGTAGAGAAGACCATCAGAATTTTAGACGAGAATCCGTTACTCGTGACTTATTTGTGGAATCAGTTTTATGGTGATAATCCGAAAATGAATATATATAGGCAGCAGCTCTATAAAAGTATTCCGCTTACTGGGGGAAGCTTAATGAAGCTTGCAGCAAGAGGAAGCCTGGAAGGTTGTTTGCGGGATAACGAAGCCGGTTTTGCAGACCATTATGAGGTGATACAGCGTATTTTAAATCGAAAAAGGTATAAAGATGAAAAGAAACAACTGGAAGAACTGGTTGATTTTTGCAAAGATTTACTACATCAAGAATCAGATGCTGATATTTTAAAAGAAGATTCTTTTTTTGATATAAAGAGTTTGTTGAAAAATGATGAAAATGAAGAAATCTGTAAAAGAGGACTGTTTCTTGACAGAGTTTTCTGCCCGCGCGGCAGGGGAAATCACATAGCTGTAGAATCTTATTGTCAGCTCCTAAAGAATATAGCAGGAATAGATGAAAAGACAGCAAAGGAATTGGCAAAAAGATGCGAGGGCGATGCAGGAAGGTTTTATCAGTGTGTTGCGTTATGGCAATATCTTTATGGAAAAGCAGATATCAGACAAAATGCAATAGCTGATTACTATGTAAAAATCTGCTGTCAGATGGACTTATTAAATGATTTGGCAGAAAATAAAGATAAAATTAGATATGGACGGTTCCAAGGAGCAATAAAGGATGCTGTAAGCAGATATAAGGGGGAAGAAAAGGAGAAGAAAATTCAAAAAGAGGTTCAGAAAATTGTAAAAAGTATAGAGCAGGGAAAGACGGTTCGTGAAATTATGCCATTGTATGTTTCTGCTGAATTAATGGTTGATGCAAATGCAGTATCCGTAAGAAGACTGCAGACACTGATGGAAGGCATTGTACTGAAAAAAGTAGAGGGCTGCCGTGGTGTTGATTTTGAAAAAAAGATGGAATATATAGAGAGATCGTATACCTGAAATAAATTGTATCAAAAAAAATGCAGGGGGGGGGTATAAGTATACCCACCCCTTGCATTTTGGGGAAATCAGATGAAAACAGCCGTAAAATTGTTACAAACAAGGCAGTTTCTACAATTGACAAGAATAAAGAGTTGGGATAATATAGAAAAGATTGGAATAATACCTACAGATTAGAAAAAATTAGTTGAGGATAAAAGATGAATCAGGGAGAAGAAAAAGTTCAAAACGCCCTTCTGTTTATCACAGATCTCATCGGATTAATTGCAAGTTATTATATCGCCGGGTATCTTTGGTTGGCGTTGTGGAAAAATGTATCAATACCGGTCTATTTTTCACAGATGGGGGACAGTCTGGTATCAGTAGTGGTATCCTATATGCTTGCGTTTTTATTCTATTCAAAGAATAATGACTTTTTACAGAGGGGAAAATTTGAAGAACTAAAAGCAGTAGTACATCTGAACGTTATAATGGCATGCATTATTGCCATTTATGAACTGTTAAAAAGAACAAACCAGCAGTTTCCGAGGGGAGTTTATGTGCTGGTGGTTGTGTTTAATATTGTACTGGCGTTTATTATTAGAAGAATCGTGAGAAAATCCATTTTAAGCCATGCAAAGCTTGGCAAGTCCGTAAACCGGGTGGTAGCAATTACGACAAGTGATCGTGTGGATGGATTAAAAGAAATTGAAAAATGGAATACAACAAAGCAGATTTCAGGGATTATCATCGTTGACCGGGATATGCGTGGAACGGAAATAAACGGCATACCGGTCGTAGCAGATGTACATGATATGATTGCATACATAAAAGGCGGCATTGTTGATGAGGTCTATATAGACCTGAATACGGCACGCATGGAAAAGATTACATCACTGGTCATGGAACTGGAAGAAATGGGTGTGGTGGTTCATCTGCACTTAAATACGCTTGAAAATTATAAGGACTTTGATATGAGCCTTGGAAAGCTCGGCAATATTCCGGTTGCGACATTTGCCAACCGTTTCTATGACTATAAAGAACTGGCATTTAAACGGGCAATCGATATTGTCGGTTCGCTCGTTGGTATCTGCATTATGCTTGTTGCCATGATTTTTGTCGTTCCGGCTATCAAGCTGGAATCAAAGGGACCGGTATTTTTTAAGCAGAAGCGTGTCGGAAAGAACGGACGGTATTTTTATGTATACAAGTTCCGTTCCATGTACATGGACGCAGAAGAACGTAAAAAAGAACTGATGGCACAAAATGAGATGCAGGGGCTGATGTTCAAGATGAAGGACGACCCGCGTATCACAAAGGTCGGAAAGTTCATCAGAAAGACGAGTATTGATGAACTGCCGCAATTTATTAATGTATTAAAGGGCGATATGAGCCTTGTGGGTACACGTCCGCCAACGGTGAATGAATTCAGACAGTATCAGGGACACCACAAGCGCAGATTGTCCATGAAACCGGGCATTACCGGTATGTGGCAGGCATATGGCAGAAGTACGGTAAAAGATTTTGAAGAAATTGTAAAAATGGATTTGGATTACATCGACCACTGGAGCCTCGGACTGGATATGAAGATACTTTGCAGAACGGTTGTGGCAGTGTTTGAAGGTGGTTGACAATGGAGAAAGAATAATGAAAAAATATAAAAAAAATATTATAGTATTGTTAATTATTGGTATTGTGATATTTTGTAGTTCATTAATAGTTGAAAAAAATATATATAATGATTATAAATTAGTATATAATTATAATTATTATGCAACACATTATCCAGAAATAGCAAAGGAGTGTAACAATGATAAATATCGAATGTTAAGATATTTTATTACAAATGGCATGAAAAATGGTCAGCAGGCTTGTGACAATTTTGATGTGATTGCCTATCGTAGTGCAAATAAAGATTTAAGATTATTGTTTGGAGATGACTACGAAAAGTATTATGCCCATTATATGGAGTATGGATATAAAGAAGACAGGCAGGCTATAGGAATAAAAACTGCGTATGATGAAAATACGTTTTCATTAGTATATGACTATGAATATTATGTGGAACGTTATCCTGACGTTATTTTAAAATGTAAAGGTAATAGAGATAAAATATTGGAGTATTTTGTTGATTATGGAATGTCACAGGGGCAGCAAGCGATAGAATCATTTGATGTGTTTGCATATAAGGAAAGATATTTAGATTTGCAAAAGGCATTGGGAGATGATTTGGCTCAATATTATATGCATTATATTGAATATGGATATGAAGAAGGGCGGATTGCAGAATAAATTTAAATGTTTAGCGAATTAATTATAAAGTATAACGATAAAAGGAGAACGATAAAATGAAGATTCTTGTTACGGGTGCAAATGGATATTTAGGACAGGGAATTGTGACTAGTATTTTAAACTATGGTCATGAGGTTATTGCAACAGGAATTGAAACTAATTATGTTGATGATAGAGCGGAAAAAATTAATTGTGATCTTTTTTCAATTGAGAATCCATATGAATTTTTTGGAAAACCAGATATATTACTGCATTTGGCATGGCGAGATGGGTTCGTACACTATTCAGATACACACATAGAAGATTTACCTAAACATTATCTTTTTATAAAAAAGATGATTGAAGGGGGAGTGAAACATGTGGCAGGAATGGGCAGTATGCATGAAATTGGTTTTTTTGAAGGAAGTATTAACGAGAATACGCCTTGCAATCCAGTTACTCCATATGGAATAAGTAAAAATGCATTACGGGAAGCTACGGCCATGTTGTGCAAAAAAAATGGTGTCGTTTTTCAATGGATGAGAGGTTATTATATTGTTGGTAATTCAGAACGAGGTTGTTCGATTTTTTCAAAAATTACAACTGCGGTTAATCAAGGTAAGAAAGATTTTCCTTTTACAATGGGACAAAATCAATATGATTTTATTAATTATGGTGATTTTTGTACTCAAGTTGCAACAGTAGTAAATCAGAGTGAAATTAATGGCATTATAAATATTTGTTCTGGACATCCAGAAAAATTGGCAGATAGAGTAGAACGTTTTATAAAAGAAAATCAATATAATATAAAATTACAGTATGGAGCATTTCCGGATAGACCATATGATTCGAAAGCGGTTTGGGGAGATAATACTAAAATTGAAAAAATTATGAAACATATTTAATTATTGCATAGTATGATATCAGGGTATGGTGAGGATACGCAGTACGGAACAATCCGTAGATATCATAGTTGGAGGCTTTTGACCAAACATCATAGTATTAATACGAGTAGAGATTGAAAGGAGAAAAAATGATTCATTTTAATGTTCCACCTTTTATAGGTAAAGAATTTGATTATATGCGAGAAGCGGTTGAAAATCATAAGATTTCAGGAGATGGACCATTCACTAAAAAATGCGATGAATGGATGGAAAAAAGATTTAATGCAAATAAGATTATGTTGACAACAAGCGGCTCAGCAGCACTAGATATGGCGGCTTTCTTATGTGATTTAAAACCGGGAGATGAAGTTATTTTACCAAGCTATACGTTTTCTAGTACCGCCAATGCATTTGTATTGGCAGGAGCAACGTTAGTTTTTGTAGATATTCGACCAGACACTATGAATATAGATGAAACTAAAATAGAAAATGCAATTACAGATAGGACAAGGGTTATTTGTGCAGTTCACTATGCAGGAGTAGCATGTGAGATGGATTCGATTATGAAAATTGCACGAAAGTATAACTTATTAGTAGTAGAAGATGCAGCACAAGGAGTTATGAGTACATATAAAGGACAGGCATTAGGAACAATTGGGGATTTTGGCTGTTATTCATTTCATGAAACCAAGAATTATTCCATGGGAGAAGGCGGTGCGATTGTTATAAATAATAATGCATATGCAGAAAAAGCGGAAATCCTTAGGGAAAAGGGGACAAATCGTGCACAGTTTTTTAGAGGACAGGTCGCTAAATATAATTGGGTAGATTTTGGAGATAGTTATTTACAAAGTGATTTAAATGCAGCGTATTTATGGGCACAATTGGAGAAAGCAGATGAAATTAATGATAATCGTTTAAAAACATGGCATTTATATAATGAAGCATTTAAACCACTTGAAGATGAAGGGATTATTGAATTGCCTACAATACCAGAAGATTGTATTCATAATGCACATATGTATTATATAAAATGTAAGAATTTAGATATAAGGCAGAAGTTTATACGTTATATGAAGGAAAATGATATATTATGTACATTCCATTATGTGCCATTGCATAGTGCACCGGCGGGAAGAAAGTTTGGTAGATTTTGTGGAGAAGATGAGTATACCACATCAGAAAGTGATAGATTGGTTCGATTGCCAATGTATTATAAAATTGATGATGATGATTTAAACTTTGTAATTAGCAAGGTATTGGATTTTTTTACTAAATAATATTTATAGTAATAATTCAAAGGAGAATAATATGATTCGTGTAGCTATTGTTGTTGGTAAAATGAATTCTGGTGGAAAGAAGAATTTGATTATGGAATATTATCGTCATATTGAAAGAGAAAAATTTCAATTTGACTTTATTTGTGATGCGGATTCAGAAGCAATACCAGAGGAGGAAATTGAAAAACTAGGTGGACATATATATAAAATACGACCATATCAACATATATTTGGAAATATGGCTGATATATATACATTGTGTAAAAAAAACAGATATCCTATTATCCACGCATATAATAGTACGATGAATGTTTTTCCAATGTTTATTGCAAAAGTAGCAGGGGTTCCGGTTAGAATATCTGAAAGTTTATCTATGGCACACGAAGGTGATTGGAAAACACCATTAAAAAAAATGTTGCGTCCAATGTCAAAATGGTTTGCAAATTATTATATGTCATGTGGAGAGGATTGCGGCAGATGGCAGTTTGGTGAAAAATTTTATAATGAGGGGAAAGTTGATGTATTTAAAACGGTTATTAATACAGAGTTTAATGGATTTAATGAAAAATTAAGAGAGCAAACTAGAAAATCTTTCGGTTGGGAAGATAAGATTGTTATTGGACATATTGGACGTTTTACTCCACAGAAAAACTCAATTCGTGTGATTGAAATATTTGCAGCAATTGCACATAAGAATAGCAATGCAGTGCTATGTCTTATAGGTGATGGTGAATTGAAGGAAGATATGCTTGTTCAAATAGATAAATTCGGTATAGGAGAACAAGTTAGGTATTTGGGTCGTAGGGAAGATATACAACAGTTTTATAATGCGATGGATGCGTTTTTATTGCCATCGCTTTATGAGGGGCTTCCAGTTGTAGGATTAGAAGCAGAAAGTTGTGGCTTGCCTATGTTTTTTTCAACAGAAATTACAAGAGAAGCAAATGCGTGCAAATTAGGACATTTTATCAGTTTAGATGAGCCTTCGGAAACATGGGCAGTTGAAATACTAAAAGCAGTTGAATTAAATATGCCGATAAGAAGAAGTTATGCTAAAGAAGTGGCACAGGCGGGGTTTGATTCTGCTTCAGAGGCTATAAGAATGCAGAATTATTATATGAAAGCAATTGAGAAAGAAAAAGTATAAATAAGGTGGTTATAAAAAATGTCGGAGCAATTCTTAGTCAGTGTTATTGTACCAATTTATAAAGTTGAAGCATACATAGATAAATGTATACGTAGCATTTTAAAACAGACATATAAAAATTATGAAGTTATACTTGTTGATGATGGTTCACCAGATAAATGCCCAGATATTTGTGATAAATATGCGTGTGAATATGATAATATTCGAGTATTACATAAAAAAAATGGAGGATTATCAGATGCAAGAAATGCAGGTGTTTCAATTGCTCGAGGTGAGTATGTAACATTTGTGGATAGTGATGATTATATCGCCGATGATTATATTGAAACGTTAGTTTCAATGAAAAAAAAATATGATGTGGAAATAGCTGTGGGAGGGATAGGACTATTTTATAGTAATCAAGAACCATATTATAATAAAGCAGTTAAAGAATATAAGTATTCAGGAATTGAGGCATTAGAGAATATGTTATATCAAAACGGACTGGATACTAGTGCATGTTCAATGCTTTTACCCAAAAAAATAGCTGAGAATATTTTATTTCCAGTAGGAAAATATCACGAAGATGAGTTTACAACCTATAAATATTATACGGAAGCAGATAGTGTGGCAGTAAGTACAAAGACTATATATTATTATTTGCAGAGAGAAAATAGTATTATGCACACATTTGGGAAAACAAGTATGGATGAATTAGATGCTGCTGATAATTTAGTAGAAGAATGTAAGAAGAATTGGCCATTTATCATAAAAGCAGCTAAGGCAAAAAAATTCAGCGATTATTGCCAAGTATTGTTACAAAATGTGAATATAGTTAAACAAAATCCAGAAGTGTATACAAGAATTTCACATTATTTAAATGAAGTAAAAATAGAAATACTATTCAATTCAAGATGTCGATTCAAAAATAGGGTCGCAGCCTGTGCACTGATAGGTGGATGTAAAACTTTAATTGGAGTAAATTGTTTACAAAAAAAAATAACAAAAATTAAGGCAGGATTATGAAAAAGAAAAAAATAGTAGCATTAATAACGTTGCATCATGTTAAAAATTATGGTTCAGTGCTTCAAACACTAGCAACACAAAAATTGTTTGAAAAATTAGGTTATAAAGTAATAGTTATTGATTATCGTCGTGCTTGGGAAACGAATTTGGGCTATTGGTTTTTTATAGCAGATAAAAGTGTGAAAGGTTACATACGTCAAATGGTATATTTCCCCACTAAAGTTATACAACATTTTGTCTTTGGAAAGTTTTTAAAGAAATATATTCACTTAACAAGAAATGTGTATACGGGTATGGAAGACTTTGAAAGATATCCATTAAAAGCGGATATTTTTTGTACGGGGAGTGATCAAGTTTGGAATTCAGGATGGAATCAAGGTGTTATACCAGCATATTATCTTTCATTTGTAAAAGATAATAGTGTAAAGATAGCGTATGCAGCCAGTATAGGGAAAAATGAGCTTAGTGAGGAAGAAAAGGTACAATTTAGAGGACTTTTGAATTCTTATAAATATATTACAGTTAGAGAGGAAAATGCTGTAAATATATTGAAAGATGTATATAATGGCCCATTAGATAATGTACTTGACCCTACATTGCAGATAAAAAAAGAAGATTGGGAAGAATTAATTTCAATAAAAAAGATACAGACGGATTACGTATTGTTAATTCAGTTAAATCGAAATCATTTATTTGATGATTTTGCTGTGGAATTTGCTAAACAAAAAGGGAAAAAACTGATTCGATTATGTTTAAGAGTTGATCAATGTGTTTTACCTGGAAAACATATACTTATACCAGAAGTACAGAATTATATAAGATTGATTAGAGATGCGGATTATGTTTTGACGGATTCATTTCATGCGATTTCATTTTGTTTAAATTTTCAAAAGCAATTTTATTGTGTGTTGCCAGAAAAGTATTCCGGAAGACTTAAAAATGTGATTTATAAATTTGGTTTGGAGGAAAGAATAGTTGAAGGATATTTATTAAATGAAATGCAAAATGTTGAGATTGATTATGACAAGGTAAATCATGTATTGGAAAAAGAAAGAATTAGATGTCAATATATTATAGAAAATATTTTGGAATAAGTTTGTTTAATAGTATCATACAAAACAAGTGAATTTAGAGCTGCAATAGGGAGGTTTTATTGTATGAAAGAAAAATCAATTGCAAAAAATTCTATATATAATGTTATATATAAAGGATTTACAGCAATTTTCCCTTTGTTTACAACAGTGTATATTGCGAGGGTGCTATTGCCAGAGGGGGTAGGACGTGTTGAATATGCCAATACAATTGTTACATATTTTACAACTCTTGCAGCATTAGGAATACCTAATTATGGTGTGAAGGCAATTGCACAAACTTCACAAAACAAAAAAGAAAAAAGTAGGACTTTTTGGGAACTGTTTTTTATTAATATGATTTCAACAATAATATGTTTAGCTGTTTATTTTATATTTGTTAATTTAGTTCCACATTTTCAAAGTAGAAGAGTTTTATTTAATGTTATGGGGCTTATGCTCTTTTTTAATATATTTAATAGTGATTGGTTTTATCAGGGAATAGAAGAATATTCATATATTGCTGTAAGAAGTGTTGTTATTAAGATACTTTCATTTGTAGCAATGCTTTTATTTGTAAAATCTGTAAACGATTATGTTATTTATGCATTAATTTTATGTATTGCTACAGCAGGAAATTATTTATTTAATACAGTGCATTTAAAGCGATATATATGTTTTGAATGGAAAAATCTTCAATTAAAAAAACATTTAAAGCCTGTATTTATTCTTTTGGCAGCAGCGATAGCAACTCAAATTTATACAATGTTAGATACTATAATGTTGGAGTATGTGTTAGGAGAGAGGTATGTTGGATATTATTCTAATGCAGTTAAAGTTGTAAGAATGATATATACTGTGGCGATTGCGGTAGTTACTCCATTTTATCCTCGAATAAGCAGATTGTTAAAAGAAAAGAAATATTCAGAGTCTAATAAGTTATTAAGTGAAGGTTTGAAATTAATTATTATTGTTGCACTTCCATGTATTGCTGGATTGTTTATGACATCTGAATATATAGTAGCAGTGTTGTTTGGAAACGCATTTAATCCGACGATAGTAACATTAAAGATATTAAGTATTTTAGTAGGTATATTTTCGGTAGCGTATTTTTTAGGCCATATTGTTTTGATGTCTGTTGCAAAAGAAAATAAAATTTTACTTGCTACTATTTGTGGTGCAATAATCAATGCAATAGCAAATATTATTATGATTCCAATATTTGAACACAATGGAGCGGCAATTGCTTCAGTATTAGCTGAATTAATTGTAACTATTGTTCTTGTGTCAGAATCAAAGAAATATTTTTGCTTATATATTGAGAGAAAATTTGTTACTACAGAATTAGTGGCTGTAGTCATAATGATAGTAGAAATATATATATTGAGATTAGTTGTACCAGTAAATATATATGGGTTCTTTTTTATTGTATTTGTTTCAATAATATTGTATTTTGGAACATTATTGGTATTAAAAAATCCAGAAATTTTACGATTAATTAATAAAGTTAGAAGTAAAGGAAATAAAAAAGATGAGGTTGCCTAAAAAAATATCAATAAAATATATAATGGCATATATATTAGCATTTTTAACAATTTATCAATCTGGAACTGTACCCTCAATATTATCAATTGAAGAAGATCCAGCACCTAAAATTATTTTATTAATATTAGAAGTGTATTTTGCGTTTTATATTTTGTTAAAGAAAAGGAATATCAAAAGATTTATAATATGGTTTATAATCTTATCTTCATATGTAGTAATTAATTATTTTATATATCCACAATCTACATTAGTGCTGATGTATAGATTGTGTATATTTTTATTGTATTTTTTTGCGATTGATAGATTGGTTGAGTTAGGAATTGATTTTGAGCAGATGTTATACAAAGTAATATTATTTTTTGCAATAACATCATTAGTTATTTATTGTATTGTTCATTTGTTCCAGATTCCTTTATTTCATAATTATTTTTATTTAGATGGAGGAAAAGGATTACGATATATATCGTATTTTGGAATATATTATGAACAGGGATATGCGAATACGCAATTTGGTTTAAGTCTATATCGTATGACGGGACCATTTTGGGAACCTGGAGTGTATCAGATATATATAAATTATGCTATATATTTATATATAAAAAGAAATTTTAAAAGTAAAGTGCAATTCATAATATTAGTAATTGATCTTGTATTGACAATGTCTTCAGCAGGAATTGCTATTGGGATATTTTTAATAATTGTATTATATTATCGAACAAAAAAAATCACAACGCAAACAAAGGTTTTGTTTGGAGTGCCAGCATTTGCGTTAGCATTTTTTGCTATAGTTGAGGTTGTTATTACAAAATTTAGTGAAACATATGCAAATAAAAGTTCAGCTTTTATTCGATTATATGACTTTAAGTTAGGAATGGAACTTTTTCTTGAGAACTTTTGGGTTGGAACAGGATATTATAATACAGAACCTTTTATTAAAAGAAATAATTATAATATTACAGGACATTTAGGTTCTTCAAATGGATTATTAACAATATGTTATACGACAGGAGTAATTGGAATGTTGTTTGTTTCTATTCCTTTTGTTTGTAATTTTATTCACATAGATAAATCAAAGAAAATTATAAAACTAGTGTATATTATGCTTATATTTTTGTTTAATTTTGTTGAACCTGTGTATTATTATCCGTTTATGCTTTATTTATTAGCAAATGAATATTATATGATGTTTTCACGAAAGAGCAATTACTTATAGATGATATAAATTAGTTAAAAACGTAACAAGTAAAAGAGAGGAGTATGTTGTTTACAAAAATGTAAATAATATTGTAGTTATGAAAAGGGTATTATTTATTGCACCATTATTTTTTGGGTACTGGGAAAAAATAAAAAATGTTTTTGAAAGTTATGATATGGAAGTTTATTTTATTAATCAAAGTCTATCTAAAGTCAATATTAAATATCGTATTATTGATAGGTTGAGTTCGAAACGAGTTAGAGATAGACAAAATATAAGATATTATTCTTTAAAGATACAGGATGTTCCAGATGATATTGATTATGTTGTAGTAATTAGGGGAGATTCATTAAATATTGAAATAATGCATTTGATGCATAAACGTTTTAAGTCAGCGAAATTTGTGATGTATCAGTGGGATAGTATTAAAATGAATCCTGTGGGTTATGAAATAAAAGATTCATTTGATGAGATATATACTTTTGATCCGATAGATGCAAAAGAATTTAATTGGAAATATAGGCCGTTATTTTTTGATGAGAAAGATTGTAATATAAATGTAGATAAGGATATAGATATTGCATATTTTTGCACATTAAAATTTAAACGGGCACAGTTATATAAAGAATTAAAATTAATTGCAAATAGGAAAAAATTGAAAATGTTTTCATATTTATTTGTTGATAAATTAACATTTTTAAAACGAAAATATATAAATCATGATCCGTTATATAGTGCAATTTCCATAAGTGAGGTTAATTATAAAGCGATGCCATTAAAAGAAACATCAAAAATATATGACAGAAGCAGGGTAATTGTTGATTATACAACACCTGAACAAACAGGATTGTCTATGAGATCTATAGAGAGTATCGGACATGCATGTAAATTGGTAACAAATAATGTGTTTGTAAAGGAAGAACCATTTTATTGTAAAGAAAATGTGTTTATTTACGATGAAAATAACTTTGAATTGCCAGATGAATTTATAGCAGCGCCATACAAAAATTTAAATACTGATTTATATAACTATTATTCGCTAAATGGTTGGATAAAAACAATTTTGGGAATGGAGTAAAATAAATGATTGGTGAAAATAATATATCAGTAATATGTTGTTGGAATAATTCTCAACAATATCAAACTTTTGTAGATTCTTTAAAAAAACAAACAGTAAGAGTAAAAGTTATTGGAATTGATAATAGAAAGCAACAGTTTACATCATGTAGTTGTGCACTTAACTTTGCATTAGATAAAGTAGATACAAAATATGTTATTTTTGCACATCAAGATATACTTTTACAACAAGAAAATGTTATTGAAAAATATATTAGTTATTTAGAAATGATTAATGAAAATAGTATACTTGGTGTGGCTGGTTCTACCTTTGATTCACCCTATATGAAAACAAATATTTTAGTAAAGGATAAAAATCAGTTAGAATATGGGGGAAGTTATAGAGTAAAAGAAATCGAAAAGTGTGATACATTAGATGAGTGCTTTTTTGGTGGATATACCAAGTATTTTAAAGAAAATTTATTTGATGAAAAGGTATGTAATGCATGGCATTTATATGCAGTTGAATTATGTTTAAGAGCTAAGTGTAATGGTGGAACAGTATATGTATGTGATATACCAATGATTCATTATTCAAAAGGAAAAACGGATGCATCGTATAATCGTGGATTTTATAATCTTTGTAAGGCATATTGTAAAAAGATTGATTTTATAAGAACGCCGTGTTGTTACGCATGTCGAACTAATTTTATTAGTCGGTTATTGTATTATTTTAGGAAAGAGCTAGGAAGATGTCTTAGAAGTAGGAGCAAAGAATATGATTAATGCAGAAAATACTACTGTGTGTAAAAAGGATAGTTGTGTTGGTTGTATGGCATGTGTAGCGGTATGTCCCAAACAGGCAATTATAATTCAGGATGATTTAACAGCATATAACGCTATAATTGATAAATCAAAATGTGTTCAATGTGGACAGTGTTATAAGATATGTCAGAATAATCAACATTCTGAGTTGTTAAAACCGATAAAATGGTGGCAAGGATGGATTAAAGAAGAAGCACTTAGAAAGAAATCATCATCTGGAGGAATTGCAACAGCAATAGAATATGGATTTATTAAGTCAGGCGGAGTGGTTTGTAGTTGTGAGTATACAGAAGGAACATTTTGTTTTTCTTTTGCAGAAAAGGAAAAGGAAGTTGAAAAATTTTGTGGTTCAAAATACATTAAAAGTAATCCAAAAGAAGTCTATAAAGAAGTAAAATATAAACTTATAAATAATCAAAAAGTTTTGTTTGTGGGTTTACCTTGTCAAGTTGCAGCAATTAAAAACTATGTCGGTGAGAGGTTACAAAAACAGCTCTATACTGTTGATTTAGTTTGTCATGGAACACCGTCGCCTCAATTGTTAAGATATTTTTTAAAACAGTATAATTTGGAAATAAAAAATATAGATAAAATTCAATTTCGAACAAAAACTAGATTTCAATTAAAGGAGAATGATAAATATATAGGTACAGGAGGGACTCTTGATAAATATTCAATGGCTTTTTTAAATTCAATTTCATATACTGAAAATTGCTATAGTTGTACTTATGCACGAAAAGAGCGCATATCTGATATAACATTAGGCGATTCGTGGGGAAGTGAATTAAGTCAGGAAGAACAGGCAAAAGGAATTTCCTTAATTTTGTGTCAAACGGAGAAGGGTATTGAATTAATAGAGAAGGCTGATATTGAAAAATTTGATGTGGATATAGAAAAAGCAATACAATTTAATCATCAGTTGAGTCATCCATCGATTGCACCGAAAAGAAAGGAGTTTTTTTTTAATAGTCTAAAAAAAGGAAAATCGTTTAATCAAATAGTTACAATTTGCTATCCAATTCAAAGTTTAAAACAGCTTATAAAAAAAATACTAATTAAAGTGGGAGTTATATAGAACGCAGAGGAGAAGAATATGTGTGGAATAGTAGGATACATAGGTAATGAACAGGCAGCTCCAATTTTGTTGGATGGATTATCTAAACTGGAATACAGAGGATACGATTCCGCAGGATTGGCAATTCGTAATGGTGAAAATATAACCGAGATTGTAAAAGCAAAAGGCAGATTGAAAAATCTGGAAGAAAAAACGGATAACGGACATGCCTTAAAAGGTGACTGTGGAATCGGACATACCCGTTGGGCAACACATGGAGAACCGTCAGAAACAAATGCGCACCCGCATTGTACGGAAGATATGAATGTGGTGGCAGTACATAATGGTATTATTGAGAATTATCAGGAACTGAAAGAAAAACTGTTAAAAAAAGGATATACCTTTTATTCTTCCACAGATACAGAAGTAGCCGTAAAACTGATTGATTATTATTATAAAAAGTATCTTGGAACACCGGTAGATGCTATTAATCATGCAATGGTGCGTATCAGGGGATCATATGCACTGGCAGTAATGTTTAAAGATTATCCGGAAGAAATTTATGTGGCAAGAAAAGACAGTCCGATGATTATCGGGGTGCAGGATCATGCAGCATATCTTGCATCCGATGTGCCTGCAATTTTAAAATATACACGTCATGTTTATTATATTGGTAATATGGAGATCGGCAAACTTGAAAAGGGTAAAGTGACATTTTATAATCTTGATGGTGAAGAAATTGAAAAGGAACTGGTGGAGATAAAATGGGATGCAAAAGCCGCAGAAAAAGGCGGATTTGAACATTTTATGATGAAAGAAATCCATGAGCAGCCAAAGGCAGTGGCGGATACATTACATTCAGTTGTTAAAGATGGCAGTATTGATTTGTCAGCAGTTGGTTTGACAAAAGAGGATATTCAGTCAATTAGTCAGATTTATATTGTAGCATGTGGTTCGGCATGGCATGTTGGAATGGTTGCGCAGTATGTCATTGAAGATTTGGCAAAGATTCCGGTGAGAGTAGAACTGGCATCCGAATTCCGCTACAGAAAACCATTATTAGACAAGAATGGACTGGTTATTTTAATCAGTCAGTCCGGAGAAACCGCAGATACGCTGGCAGCTTTAAGAGAGGCAAAAAACAGACAGGTAAAGACACTTGCAATAGTAAATGTAGTAGGTTCTTCTATTGCAAGGGAAGCGGACAATGTATTTTATACATTGGCAGGACCTGAAATATCAGTGGCAACAACAAAGGCGTACAGTGCCCAGTTGATTGCTGTATATACGCTGGCATTGCAGTTTGCAAAAGAACGCAATGAAATCGAAATGTCGGAATATCAAAAATTAATAAAAGAGTTGGATACATTACCAGATAAGATTCAGGAAGTTATTGATAATCAGGAAGAAATACAAAAATTTGCAGCCAAACAGGCCGCGGCAAAAGATGTATTTTTTATCGGACGTGGTATTGATTATGCTGTAAGCCTTGAAGGAAGTCTGAAATTAAAGGAAATCAGCTATATTCATTCAGAGGCATATGCCGCCGGGGAATTAAAGCATGGTACAATTAGTCTGATTGAAGATGGTACATTAGTGATTGGTGTGCTTACACAGGAAGAATTGTATGAAAAGACAATTAGTAATATGGTTGAATGTAAGAGTCGTGGTGCATATCTGATGGGACTTACTACATATGGCAATTATACAGTGGAGGATACAGCAGAATTTACAGTGTATGTGCCAAAGACAGATGTGCATTTTATGGCAAGTCTGGCGGTTGTTCCATTACAGATGTTGGGGTATTATGTGTCTGTAGCCAAAGGATTAGATGTGGATAAGCCGCGTAATCTGGCAAAAAGTGTAACGGTAGAATAAGAAACTTAAAATGAAACTTGGAGAACATGAGATGAAAAGTAATCAATCAGTGGCAGATGAAATTCGTAAATATATGAGTTATATTTATCTGATATTATTTGCCGGAATAACAATGTGGTATTATCTGTATTCAACGGTATTGGAGTATAAGTATCCCTATGCGTTGTATTTAGGATTAAGATATGCATTGATGGCATATGTACTGGTAAGTATTGCACTTGTAGTATGGCAGAAGCAGTATAGTACCGTATTAGAACCTGTTTTTATGGTGCTGATACTTGTGAGCGCCGGAATTGTAACGTATGCCGTCAAAGATTATGGTGTGTTTGATTTTGCATTGCTTTTGGTTGGAGCTAAAAATGTACCATGGAAAAGGATTGCCTATGTTTATCTGTGCATAGCAGTAGTTATTCAGGGAGTTGCCTACTATGCATCAACGACAGGAATTATAGCAGATATTACTATGCAGGCTGACAGAGGAGTCAGACATTCAATGGGGATTATCTATCCGACAGATATGGCAGCACATGTCCTTTTTATCATGCTGGTGTATGCTGCCCTGCGGGAAAAGAAGCTGACATTTGTAGAGATTACAATGATGGGTGTTGTAAGTTACTGGGTATATGGAAAGACATTTGCAAGAAATGACTTTATCTGCGCCATGGTAATGTGTCTGCTGTTAGTTTTTGTAAAAGTACTGGGGCTGTGTAATATTCAGTTATCAAAGTACAAAGCTTTAAAGGCGGGCAGTATTTTAATGCTGGTAGCTGTTGTAGGCTGTATGATGGCAGTTACATTTTATGATCCTGCCAATGCGGTATATCAGAAGCTGGATGCGGTTTTTTCTAACCGGATATCTTTAAGTTATCAGGGATTAGCTCAATATGGTATTACGGCTTTTGGCGCTGTTGTTGAGGAAAACCAGGCAGTGCTGGGGTATAATTTCTTTTTGGATAATTCATTTATTCGTATTGCGATTAAGTACGGATGGGTATTTTTATCCGTGATTACTTATATTTTTTATCTGTGCTTTAATAAAGCGGTTGATTGTAGGAAAGATGTAATGATTGTGGCATTGCTTATTATGCTGTTGTTTGGTATTTCAGAGCATCATCTGATAGATATCGCATTTTGTCCGCTTTGGTTTATGCTTTTTAGCAGCATGAAGACGGAAAGAAGAACCGGAAGGGGGCGGAACTGATGAAAAAGTATTGGATAAAGATTGCAGGCTGTGCGGCAACGGCGGTTGTGATTTTTTTGGTTATATTAGGTATGGTGGATTTACATACGGATGGCATTCTTGTACGGGATGGCTGTTATGTGATTCGTCCAAATGATATGAAGACCTACAGAATGGATGTGTATGGGAATTCCGGGATTGTAGGAACATGGGTGAATCTTGTTCGCGATGTTGATGGAGCAAGTCAGATTTTTGCAATTCATTATACCGGAGAAGATCAATATATGATTGAATATGGGGATCAGGGATACTGCATTGCGGTTGCATCAGATAAAGAAACGGTTGTTATGCAGGATTATGATGCTGAGAATGAATATAATAAGTGGTATATTTCAAGAATCGGTACGACACAAAATTATTTATTTACAAATGTGGCAACCGGCAATACGCTTTGTTATGAATATTCATCAGATTTTTCAGCATATAGACTTTATGTAAAAGCGTATGATGAAACATCTGGAAATTTTGCATTCTTTTTAGGTCAGTAGAAATAAAGTGAAATTTAGATAACGCAGAAGATATCAAAAAGATATTTGCTGCGTTATTTTTTATGATAAAAATCATAAAAATAATAGAATTATTATTGCGAAAATATACAAATTATGATATGGTGAATATATACTGACATATAAAACTTAATACATTTGCAAAGGAGGGGTGCAATGCATACAGAGGTACATAATGCAGTAACGGCAGCAGATCAGGGAACACAGTATGATGAAAGTGCAAAAAGACTGCTGGGACAGAAAAGCATACTGTCACAGATACTGGTAAGAACGGTAGATGAATTTAAAGGAATGAATCCAAGATATGTGGAAACCTTAATTGAGGGAGAGCCGTATATCAGCAGGATACCGTTAGAGCCGGGGCTGACGAATCAAGAAGCGATGAGGGCAAAATCCGGTCAGCGAATCACGGGATTAAATACAGAGAATCAGGAACATGCTGAGGGGTTGGTGCGGTTTGACATTGTATTTTATGTGCGGATGAAAGACGGACTTTCCCAGATTATTATTAATGTTGAAGCACAGAAAGATGAACCGCAGAGATATGGAATATTAAACAGGGCAGTATTTTACGTAAGCCGCCTGATTTCGTCACAGAAGGAACGGGATTTTGAAAACACGGAGTATGATGATATCAAAAGAGTGTATTCTATCTGGGTGTGCATGAACATGGAGGAGAACAGCCTAAGCCATATCCATTTGGTAAAAGATGATCTGGTTGGATATCATGACTGGAGAGGGAAACTGGATTTATTTAACATTGTCATGATAGGACTGGCAAAAAAACTGCCAAAGCAGGGAGAGCAGTATGAACTGCACCGTCTGCTGGGGGCATTGTTTGCTGAGGGATTGACAGCCGGAGAAAGACTGAATATCATAAAAGAAGAATATGATATACCGATAGAACAGACAATAGAGCAGGAGGTGGATGTGATGTGCAATCTGAGTCAGGGAATAAAGGAAGCGGGAATCGCAGAAGGACGTGTTGAAGGCCGAAGTGAAGGACGGGCAGAGGAAATTATTGAAACAGGCTATGAATTCGGACTGTCAGAGCAGGATATATTGGAGCGGTTACAGAAGAAGCTGAGTATTTCATTGCAGAAGGCACAGGAGTATCTGTTGATGTTCGGGAAGCGGACGGTGTAGAATAATGGAAATCAAAGGAGTTGGGAAATCACCTGCTAATAAAGCAGATGATTTTCTAACTCCTTTTTAAACGTTCTCCCAACAGGAATAATATGATTATGAATATGCAGATAAAGGTTGGTCTTGTCATAGGATTTAATAAAATTTGTATTAATAATATATTTTCTGTGGCAGCGGGTGAAATACGATGGAAGTATTTTAGCAATGGAAGATAAAGAATAGGTATTACTTGTAAAGCCGCCGTCGGGACAAGTGAAAGTCAGATAATGCCCGTTTGCTTTTATGAGTAAAATATTTGATAAACACACGTGAGTCGTAACATCATTTAATAATTTAATGGTCAGATAGTTGTTATCAGTCGTATTGGATAATGTGGCGAGCAGCTCTTTCATGGCATGAACCAGTACAGCTTCATTATAGGGCTTTTCAAGGTAATGGTAGCAGTGGACTTCATTAACACATTTTTGGATAGTATCAGAGGTGCCGGTGCTAAAAAGCACAGGGGTTGTCCGATAAGCAGGGAGACTTCGGATATACCGGGCAAAAGTGATGCCGTTAAAGGCATCGGAAGCGGATGAGAGCTGTATGTCAAGAATAAAAATATCATACTGAACTGATAAAATGGATTTTTGAGCATCATTATAATTTTGACAACAGGTATAATGAAATTGCGGCCAGTGTTTTTTAAGAATATTATATAAAATTTGTAATTCTGTACAATTGTCTTCTAAAAGTAATATATTCATACGAATCCCCGTTTCTGAATAACTTAATATATAAGTATTTTAAGGTCTTATTATAAAGATGTCAAAAAGAAACAGGGCATTGAGGTATAAAAAATTGTCATTGGGGAAAGTTGTCTTGAAATTTAGGAAAAACAGACCTATGATTGCAATAAATTATCGCATATGCAATAAATAAAATCACAATTAGGAAGGAAATAAAGATGAAAAACACAAAATTCAGTGTATTTAAACTGGCAGCTTGTATGCTTGCACTGGCAGGCTGCATATTGCTGTGGCCAAATCAGCAGACCTATGCCGCCGAACTTCAGAAGGATAATTATAATGGCTGGTATTATGAAAACGGACAGGCATATTGGTATGATAACGGTGTACTGGCACGGTCAAAAGAAGTTTATGATCCACAGACAGATGCATGGTATTGGTTTGAAGCAGATGGAACAATGGCAAGGGATAAGGATGTCTTTATTGTATTAAATGCAGACGGAACAGGAAAGTGGACACGTTACGACAGCGACGGCAGAATGGTAAAAGGAGAAAGCTACAAAAACGGTGCATGGTATTATTTTGATTTAACGACAGGTGCTATGGCAAAGGGTTTTGTTAATCTTCCACAGTCAGATGATCCGAATGGCAAGTGGGTATACTATGATCCGATCACAGGAAAAATGCAGTATGGAGAGCAGTATATTGATGGATACTGGTATTATTTTGATACAGCTACCGGAAAGATGGCGCATGGAAAATATTACCGTGACGGTGCATATTACTATTACGACACAGTAACCGGAATTATGCAGTACGGAGAACAGACAATTGATGGGGACGAATATTATTTTGATACAGAAACCGGAGCAATGGTTACCGGAGAAGTTGAACGTGATGGAAGGTACTACTATTATGATGATGAAACCGGAGCAATGCTGGGACTTGGTGAGCAGATTGTAAAATATGCAGAAAAATTTTTAGGTACACCTTATACGTGGGGAGGTACATCACCGGATACCGGATTTGACTGTTCGGGATTTACACAGTACGTATACAGTAATTTTGGAATAGATTTAGACAGGACATCATCAGCACAGAGAAGACAGGGAGAAGCTGTAGATGAAGATGATATTATGCCGGGCGATCTGGTGTGCTATAGTGGACATGTTGCAATTTATGTAGGAAATGGACAGGTTATTCATTCACCACAGGAGGGCGAAGTGGTTAAAATTTGCAATATGCATATGATGTCGATTATAACGATTAGAAGATTTATAGATTAGTTTTCTGATATTGAATATTTTAGTATAACCGGAATTGATAGGAATATTTGTCATATAACGCAGCAAAAGAGCCACAGCACGTGTCCTCTTTTCCTGCGTTATATTTTTTTAATACATTCACCTATTGACATAGTAGGTAGATAGGAATATTATTTTGATAAAACAAAGGATTGGAGAACAGGCGTATGATGATTTCTTCAAAGGGCAGGTATGCCCTGCGGGTTATGGTATTTCTTGCGGAGCATAACTCAGATGAATATGTACCGCTAAAAGAAATATCGGAAAAAGAGCAGATTTCACAGAAGTATCTGGAGAGCATTGCAAGAATGTTGTCCAAAGAACATTTAATAGAAGGCATCAGCGGACACGGCGGAGGTTACCGGCTGGCAAGAAAACCGGAAGACTACCGGATTAGTGAAATATTGAGATTGACGGAAGGAACACTTGCACCGGTATCCTGCTTAAAGGACGATGCAGTGCCCTGCGACAGGGCAGGTGATTGCTGTACACTGCCAATCTGGAAAGGGCTGGCGGAGCTTGTGGATAAATATTTTGACAGCATGACACTGAAAGAAGTCGCAGAGAATGCCAGACAGCAGATGATACAAAATCAGAGATCAAATGAAAAAAGTTGATACAATATTACCCTGCCGGATACAAACAGGCAGGTTTGTGTCACAACAAAAATACACATAAAACAGCTTGCAATTAGGGTGATATAAAAATCAGGAGGAACAATCATGTCAGAAAAAGAATTACTGAATGTAAAAGATTTAGTTGTAGATGTAGAGGAAAAGGAAATTTTACACGGGGTCAACCTTACGATTCGTCCGGGAGAAACCCACGTACTGATGGGACCGAACGGAACCGGTAAATCCACACTGGGATATACACTTCTTGGCAGTCCGCGCTATACGGTAAAGCAGGGTGAAATCTGGTTTGACGGAAAAAATATCACCGCAGAACCGGTTAATGAGCGTGCAAAGGCAGGTATCTTTTTATCTTTCCAGAATCCGCTGGAAGTGCCGGGGGTGACACTCAGCTCCTTTATCAGAAATGCGGTAGAACAAAAGACCGGTAAACGAATCCGTCTGTGGGAGTTTAAAAAGCAGCTGGAAGCGGCAATGGAACTGCTTGATATGGATAAATCCTACGCAGAGCGTGATTTGAATGTCGGATTTTCCGGTGGCGAAAAAAAGAAAGCCGAGATTTTACAGCTCTTAATGTTAAAGCCAAAGCTGGCGATTCTTGATGAAACCGACTCAGGCCTGGACGTTGATGCCGTGCGCACTGTATCAGCCGGTATCCGTGAATATCAGAAAAACAGCGAAGGCAGTCTGCTGGTTATCACACACAGCACGAAGATTTTGGAATCCCTTCCGGTAGATTATACACATGTTATGGTTGAAGGAAAAATCATTAAGACAGGCGGTGCAGGGCTTGTTGATGAGATTAATGAAAGCGGTTTTACAGGCTATGAGGCAGAGGAACACAGGTAGGAGAGCAGAGAATCAAGCACACAGTAAGCAGCGGAAAGGGAGTAACAGGCGATGAAAGAAAAAAGCTATGTGGAAGACATCGACAGAAGCATTTATGATTTCAAAGATGATGAAAA
>OJNH01000784.1_pt1 | contig 27489 bp, 21 predicted proteins | sample 1597361 | NCBI WGS metagenome assembly OJNH01 (sample SAMEA2452136, study PRJEB22498) | human gut metagenome | biome: human feces; feature: human gut; material: feces | place: Australia | collected 2012
TAGCTTATAGATTGTAAGTAAACCTATCTCTATTTTCTATTTTGAGACAGCCTCACATCGAAAGAAAGACCACCCCGAAGAACGCAGATCCGACACGGACGCATCTCAACCGTGAGCTGATTGAGTTCCCCAGTGGAGTAACCAACCGCAACGAAGCCATCAGCCACAGGCTGAAAAGTGCCGGACTGACACGTAAGATAGGCACCAACCAGGTACGTGCCATCCGCTTCATCCTATCGGGAAGCCCCAAGGACATGAAGCAGATAGAGCAGGCAGGCAAGCTGGATGAATGGTGCAGGGACAGCATGGAATGGATGAAACGTACCTACGGCAGCGAGAACGTGGTTTCGGCTGTGCTGCACATGGACGAGGAAACACCCCATATCCATGCCACCCTCATCCCTATCGTCCAGACCGAACGCAGAAAGAAGAAGTCGGAAAAACTGGTGAAGAAGAACTACCGCAAGAAGCCGAGCGGTGCAGCACGGCTGTCAGCCAATGACATCATGACCCAGCATAAGCTGAAAGCCTATCAGGACGGGTATGCACTGGCTATGGCTAAATACGGATTGAAGCGAGGTATTGTCGGCTCGGAAGCCCGGCATACCACCACCGCCCAATACTACCGTGACCTGCTGAACCAGACAGAGGACATACAGGAAAACATCGGTCTGCTGCTTGCCGAAAAGGAACGGGCGGAAAGCGAGCTGGCTAAAATCAAAAGTGAAGCCAGAACCGAGCAGTTGAAAAACAAGGCTACGGATGCCATGACAGCCATTGCCAGCGGTGTCGGTTCTCTTTTCGGCAGCGGTAAGCTGAAGGAGCTGGAACAAGCCAACGGAAAGCTACAGGGTGAGATAGACAAACGTGACAACCAGATTCGTCTGCTGAACGACCACATGAGGATGCAGGAAGAGCGTCACAGCACAGAGAAACACTGCCAGCAGGAGATACACCGACAGGAGCTGAACATGAAGATGAAGAAAATAGAAGAGCTGAACGAAATCATCGGCAAAGCGTTCAAATGGTTCCCCATTATGAGAGAAATGCTGCAAATGGAGAAGTTCTGCAAGTCGGCTGGATTCACGCAGGAGATGATAGACGTGCTTCTGGCTAAAAGGAAGCCCATCGTCTGCAGTGGCAAGCTGTACTCCACACAGCATAGGCAGTCATTCAAAATAAAGGATGCGGTCTGCAAGATAGAGGACGGCTTGACCGAGGAACATAAGTTGGTACTGACCATAAACCGACAGCCCATAGTACAATGGTTCAAGGAACAATGGGAAAAGTTACAGCAAAATCTGCGTAACTCGGTGCAGAGAGAGCAAAAATCCAGAGGTTTCAGGATGTAATCTGATAGTATTTGATTGGATTTCAATAAAATTGACTATCTTTGCAAACGGATGGAGGAAACTTTATCCAGACATATTAGAATTTTGAAGAAGCGTTATGCTTATCTTGTAAGTTAGAAACCTGAGAAACTTCGAACGTAGTACAAGGATAGCATAGTGGTTCTCACGCTATAGCGTGGGCTGCTATCACCATATCTGTACTACAAGGTTTTCTCAGGACCTCTAACTTAGGACGTGGGCATTGCAGTTCCACGCTTCGTGGTTTAAAATAAAAGTCTTGAGGAACTGAAAGACATCAAAAAAAAAATTGTATGAAAAAAAAGAGTCTTTTTTTCTCATTATGCATGTTGTCTATCATGGCATTTTGTTTTAGCGCATGTTCAGATGATGACGAGGAAATCGTTGTATCAGTATCTGATTTAAAAGGAACATGGGAAAGCGTTCATATTAGCTACTACTACAAAGAAGATGGAAAGATAGTGGAGCAAGGTGAAGAAGCAGACACTAATTGGAGAATCGTTTTTAATGAAGACGGCACATGTAAGGACGGTGAATTCTATGGCGATAAGTGGCATTGGGATACGGGAACATGGAGCTGTGAAAATAACAAGATTACTACTTATTTTAAATACAGGGATGCAAGAACAGTCACTATAAAGAATTTGACAAGTACCAAACTGGTAGTTGAGTTTATAGACAAATATACAGATGACGGAATGGCATGCGAAGATTATGAACTCACAGAATATCGTAAAATTTCCGAATAAGCTGCAAATTTAAAACAGACACTTGTGCTAAAATCTCCATTTAATTTGCAGTGATAGATTGAGTACCTAATTTGCCTACATCCATAAAGGTAAAACAGAAGAGTCGTATCAAACTTATTTAGAGTAATGATACGACTCTTCTGTTAAAATCCTGCAAATAAAATTCGATTTGAAGAGATCTATTAGCTTTATCATAAATCAACCAATTTTGCAACAAAAGAAATTCAAAGAATACCCACATGAATCTAATAATCCCCTTATAAAGGCTATTTCAAATACCAACATACCCATATTTTTCCCCTTCTGTAAAATTATTTAGGTAAAGGCAAAACATCATATCCTGTAGCCTCTGATTGTACAATCTTATACCTTCCCTCCTTTAAGCCTAAGTTCCATTCAGAAAATAAATCCATTATATATTCATATAAATCTTCCGATATATTAATATCCTTTCCTGCTTTTAAATCACAAACAAATAAACCATTTTTTACAGAAAGATGTTTCTTTGCCCGTTCTAAAGCTTTAATATAAACGACCTGATTATATGCCCTGTCTTCTACAAGACCTGTTTCATAATTATATGGAGCTATCGCATCATCTGACATTATTCGCTTTGTTTTTAAGAAAACAGAGTCAGTTAGGCATTCTCGCACCTTAGCAGCCTCTTTCCATGCTTTTTTATTTTCTATTGAAATACTATCTTCTTGCATACTAATATTTTCATTTTGAATCTTAATATTTGTACATTGAACAAATAAAAAAAGCACGACAACACAACAACATTTCATTTCAGTGGTAGCTTTTAGTAAAAAAAGAATGTGTCAATACATCCTAATTTGGCTTTGACACACTCTTTATATTTAATTATTTCTGAAGTTGATAAGAAGCAATTGACAGTCGACTATTATTTCTTATTGAATATATATGCATTTGACTGTCAGATATATAAGCATTATGATTTATAATGTTATAAATGCAAGACGGGTCAGATTGTCCATGAGAAGTACAACCATCGTTTACCGAATAACGTCTCATCTTACCATCCGTTCCAGTATATTGACCTGATATAATTTCTCCAAAATTAAGAATGAAATAAGCTCCTATACTTTGCCCCAACGGACATTCATCTACAACATCTTTAACTGCAGACCAACAGTCAGAAGTTGACATTCTTGTCAAATCTACAGCATATCTTAAACTATATGATTGCTGCTTTGGCAATATTGTTTCAACATTATACTCTCCATTTATTTGTACTATTTCTACCCTACCTTCTTGTATCCATTTATTCCAATCCGCAAATAAATCAACAATATATTCATATAAATCCTCTGAAATATTAATATCTGCTCCCGACTTCAAATCACAAACGAATACGCCATTCTTAACAGACAAGTGCTTTTTAGCACGCTTCAAAGCATTTATATATACAATTTGATTATAAGCAAAGTCGTTATTCCAGCCTGTTGGTGTTAAATAATCTATAGCTTGATCCGACATTTTACCTTTGGTTGTCAAAAAATCATCTTCTGAGAATGTAGTATTTTTCACCTTATCCCAAATAAGCTTAACATTAGATTGTAAATCATCAACTATTTGAGATTTTAAATCTTGTTGACTAACAGTAGCACTAGAAGAATCTACATCGTTAACACTTCCGTCACATTGACATAAAAACAATGCCATGCAACACATCAAACTGCAAACAAAAATCTTTTTCATAACAAAATAAAAAAAGGTTAAACAAAATATTGCTTAAATATATTCCAAATACAATTTTAGAAAAACAACTTAAACCGCTTACAGAAAGGATTAGATTGTAACTATTTATTAGTTTGAATTTCCAAAGAGAATGGAATGGAGTAACAAAATCGAGGTATTCACAAAAAACTCAAGGTACAAAACAACAAGCAATACAGAAAACACTCATTAGTTTTTTGATATACTTACCGCTCATCAAAAGTGGACCTGGGGAGAATCGAACTCCCGTCCAAACGAGGAAACCATATGCTTTCTACATGCTTATCTTTGCCTTCGGTTTTCGAGCATAAGCAAGACCAAAGCTACCAACCTATGCCTTATCCCCTAATATTTCGTAAGAGCTATGGAGAAGAGCTCAAACTATCCCCGATTTTGCTGTGCCGCTTTATCAAACGCTTCGGAGCAAGAGCTTTTGAGCGACATCTCGTTTCCACCGCTTTGGCAGAAATAAAGCTAATCTACTATACTTCGATTAAGCAGCGAGAGCATAATTTTCGTTGCCAGATAAAATTTTGATAACTGAGATTTAAGTGGAAATTACCGACCCACTGCATGCTTACATACCATTCCAACTCGCTGTCAAATCCAGTCAAGCCCTAAATGATATTTCAAAGTTACGTATTTATTTGATAAGAACAAACAAAACAGCAAAAAAATATAATAGAATACCACAAGACATCATAATAGTTAAATTATTTAAGACTTGTAGATAGCGTCTGATATAAAGAATGATAATCAGACTATCACTTTTTATTTCAGGGTGTATTTTAGGGTGTAAATACTGCAATAACCTGATTATCAATCTTATTTGTGGAGCTGGAGGGAATCGAACCCTCGTCCAAACAGGGAAACCATACGCTTTCTACACGCTTATCCCGGCCTTCGATTTTCGTGCACAAGCAAGACCCGAGCCACCCACTTATGCCTTATCCTCTTAGAATTTCATTTACAACGCGAGGCCGCTGCAAACTATCTCCGATTTAGCTGCACCACTGGACCAGAATACTTCGGAGCGACAGTTTCTGAGTGATGTCCCGTTTCAGCACCTTGTGCCGAAATTAAGGTAATCTACTATACTTCGATTACGCAGCGAGAGCGTAGTTATTTTCGCCAGATAAATTTTTGGTCACTGAGATTATAGAGGAAATAACCGACCCTCTGCGTGCTTACATACCATTCCATCCTGCTGTCAAATCCATGTCAACCCCAATGGAATTTTGCAAAAATACGCCTTTTTCCACTAATCAAGAATTATGCATCTTGTTTTTAAGATTTTTTATACTTTCACATGACTGTTACGATGCTTAAACCAGATGCCATGTAATCTGAGACGAACTGCTATCACATCTACTGCCATAATCAAGACAAAAAGGGCAAAACCAATTGATATGGTCATCATCATACTGCCTTCCGGAAGAGAAGTGTATATATTGGACAACACCGGCAAATAAACCCCTCTGGCCATCCACACACCACCGACTGCCACCATCCAGACTGTCAGATTAATGCTTCCGGCCAACAGAAAATACGGCCAGGACACTCCGCGTACGGAATAACCCAACAGAAAAAGATTATCTATTTTCTCTACCTGTTTCTGCAAAATCAGATAAATACCCAGCAACAGGATATACAGAGACAAGCCACTGACCACAATACCTATGGCTATCACAACACCGATAGCAATACGCAGGAAATACGCTACCCGGGCAGATTCACTGTTATCCTTTTCCTGTTCAAATCCGTTCCGGGACACATAGTCTTCAAACTGATCCGGTTGACCGGTCTCCACAATCAGACGGGTAATCGCCGGTTCCTGCCCTGTAGCCAGACGCGAATTGGCCCAATCCATAAATTTCTGAGGAACCAGTATCGTATTCAAACGGTTGGAAAAACCGGCAATTCGCCCTTTCATCTGCAATTTGCCGGTCGGCCCGCTAAAGACAAATGACAAACTGACTATAGACGTCATCCCCTCGGATATCTTAGGTAATCCTCGACTTTGGGCATATCCGAAATTATACAGATTCAAATAGTTACGCGGCAGGATTATCGGTATTTCCTGATCGCCTTCCTTAAAAGTCCAGTTCGAAGAAGAATAATCCACGAATCGGTCAGGTACAGCCTCCAGAAACATTTCCGTACCCATGCCCGGTCCGTTACCGACACCTAATGACGCATAAACAGAAAAAAGAGACGGAGTAAAAGCTCCTACCTTACGGACAAAAGTCTGTTTTTCCAGATCAGCGATCTCATCAGACGAAAACGATACGGCCTTGTCGGGATTGCCGGCCGAAGACTTGATCTTTTTAGCTATGACGGCATAATTGTTTTTCATAAAACTGTCATTCGCCGTAAAAACAGGAATGATATCCTGATAGAACTGTATGCCTATCAGGATAATCATCATTCCAACCAAATTGGCTCCAAAGAAGCCCAGCAGCTGCAAGCCGCTAATGTTATGTCCTAATACCTTCCAAACTAAATTTTTCATTTTATATCATTTCATCGCTTAACTGCAATCCGATGTTTACAAAGAAAGCCAAAGCATTCTGTTTCTTATCCTTCAGATAGATATGACATTCGGCCTTTGTACTTTCCTTGCTGAATATTTCCATTCTGTCGAACTGACTGGCCAGAGTCCACACTGTCGGTCTCGCGCCGGCCGCCTTGGCCATAGCCTCTACAGCCGGATTTTCCGTAATCGGTTTTACATTCAATACAAAAGCTACGCTTTTACCCTTGAACATATCCGCATCAACCGGATCAGCTACCTTTTCATTACGGACCATATCTATCTTGTTACTCATCAGCATGTCGTTACCGTCCACTTTCAGGTAAAGGTACTTCACCATACCCTGCTGAACCGGCAAAGCGTAAATTCCGTCTGCATTCTTTGTCAGATCTCCCATACCCATATCGGTCATCATCTGTTCAACCTTTGAACCGTCCTTTACCTTGGCATAAACGGTCACTGTGGCCTCGCCCGGATTCATAGCCAGCATCATCGGATCAGCCTGCATGGCCATCACGACATCACCATCCAGGTTGGTCAGAGCCTTTTCTAGAATGGCCTTTGCCTCATCCGGCATGACATCCATACTGCCTGTTGCCTTTAACTGTTCCCAAAACTTTTCCCCTTTCACGTTCAAGGCCATCACAAAAAGTGATTTCTCCGGAATCCGTGAAAAATAGGAATTGCCTATTTTTCCAGCCAATTGGTTAACTGATTCCAGATACTGACGGGCTTCATCCGTCTTGGCTACCACTTCCATACTTAAGGCTATTTCTCCGTCGGCAAAGTTCACATCAACCAGTCCGGCCATATCTTTGGCGTCAATACCTGACGGATACACAGAAGTCAGCATTTGCATTTCGTCCTTCAGCAATTCCTCCATATATCCGGCATTTCCAAGAAGCTGCATGTCACCCTTGCAAGCGTTCATCTTCTTAAAACCTTCATCATCAAGAATACTCTTTTCGGATTCCGCATTCATAATACTCTTGACTTTATCCATGGCATCAGCTCCGGCACCGGCCCGTTCCATCATTACAAGCGTTGTACCATCACAGGCCATCAACAGGCCGTCCAAAGAAAGACAAGTCAAATTGTCTTCCGTCATAACCTTTTCGGAAGCATCGGTTGCTATTGTTTGAAGCAGTTCCGTCAAAGCATCCTGATCATTGACCCGTGCTACCACCATAGCGCCGGTACCCATGACTTCTCCACCCACAGCCAGATAAACCGGTGACTTAAAGTCCAGACCTGACTTGGCGGGATCTTCCACAATCACGGCCAGTTTTTCCGAAAGTTCAGGAGTTGCCTGTTTGTTGATGACAGACAGCAGTTTTTCTTTCAGGAATTTACCATTATCAGTTCCACACTTGTCCAATAACTGAGCAGCCTGCACCCGACAGACGACTTCGGCATCTGCTGGGATCACACGGGCATAATCAGAACTTTTCTTACATGATGTCATCATGATGATCATTGACAAACATCCCAGAATGGAATACCAAAACGCTGTTCGTTTCATAAGCATAAGATTTATGTGAATAACTTGATTTTTACAAAGAAAAAAAATAAAAAATCAAATCGCAACTTTTCCGACCATATTTTTCAAAAAAAATCCTTTCATACACCACCGTGCATGAAAGGAGTCACTATATACACAAGAAGGGATTATTTCTCTTCTTATAGCCTGTTTTTATCTGGTCCAACCGGACATCCACATATTGGATGCTTCCACAGCTCCACGGCCATCGGTCATACCAACAAATCCATCTGTAAAGTTAAATGTCTGATTGGCCAAGTTGCCTGACGCTGTAAACAGATCATTCGTATATATCGCATTCTCAGAAACAAGTTCACCGGAGATGGCCACATTCTGAATCTTGGAAGTTCCATTCTTCAAGGCATTTTCTGTCTGAGCAGTCTCCACTGTAAGAGCCTTGGATTTACCTGTAATCTGGGCATTGGTCAACTCTACCTGAGTGCCGGCACGCAGACGCACACCTCTCGTATTTTCCGTACTGTTGTTGCCGACCAATGTCAAATTGCTCAATACCGGATGAGACACTGGCGTAGCATCAAAGTTATCTCCGTTGTTATCAGCCTCAATCAGGCAATCACACTGCATACCTACAGAAGAACCGGCATCCTGATAAGCGACAAGATAACGTCCCGTACCGCTCCAGCCTTCTGTCCAGTCGTAAGAATCATCCGTACAGTCTACAACCACACAATGGTCGATATTGACTGTTCCACCGAAAAACTCCAGACCGTCATCAGCTCCGCAATAGGCCTGCACATAAGATACCTGTGTGCCATTACCTACGCCATAGAAAGAAATACCATTTGACTCATGTTCTTCATCGAAAGCAAAACCGGTATATTCCAGACGCACGTATTTCAAGACACCGGAATTGTCACTGGCATTGTTTCCGCCATATACCGCATTACCGATTTCAGAATAACCTGTACCCACATTGGTCGGTGCGTCACCGCAGATGTGCAATCCACCCCATGCACCGTCTTTCTTAACTTCAGCTGTCATCACGATCGGCTTCTGTGCTGTTCCCTGAGCATTAATCTTAGCTCCCTTTTCAATCAGAATGTAATCCACCTGTCCGTCATTGTCGGCCGTGATGGTCACTCCTTCGGGTATAGTCAGGGTTGCCGGTGCCTTGACCTGAAGAGCACCACTCAAGGTATAGGATTTTCCGGCTTCCAGAGTCAGATCGGATGTCACATTGCCTCCCAGGACATTTGTTTCGGTATCCAGTCCGTTTCCGCCGGGATTCGTTCCGGTATCATTACCATTGTCATCACTGCATGAAGTAAATGCTACCATTGCTGCACACACGGCCATAGCCCATGTCGTTGATTTTAAAAAATTTGCTTTCATTTTTTCTTTTTTTTGAATATGTTTAACTTATTTGAATTGATTTCGCTGTTTACAATGCATAAGTCACTCCCAAGCTCACACCAACGCCTTCCTTGAAGCGTTCCACTTCCTCTGTAATACCGCGTTGCGGAATCTCCTGCCGGAATATGACATCAGAATCAAGCAGGTTTTTGACCTGGAACTTAACGCTCCAATGAGTATTAAAGCGCATGTTGGCATTGAAATCAAGTGTATGCAAAGCCTGTTGTTTGACATCGCCTATACCCTGTATACCAACAGCCTGTATGCGTTCTCCCTGTAAATTATAAAGTAAAGCCAAAGACAACTGTTTTCCTTCGCCGAACTGCGGTGCATAGGTAAGATCCGCGTTGACCAGATAAGGAGAAGCTCCTTGCAACGGACGTTCCGAATTAGTATAGACTCCACCTTCCGGCAGTTCCACATTAGTATACATGAACGACGCATTGACTCCAACCCGCAAAGACTTGATCACTTCCTTACGCGCTTCAAGTTCCACTCCGGCTGCCAAACCGTCTGACGCATTCTGGAAAGAATGCATCATGGCACCTCCGGCCGTGGTCTGCGTCCGCTCAATCGGACTCTCCAGGTATTTGTAATAAGCCGTAACGGCCACCATGTCTGCAGAAGACGGACGGAAAAACTCATATCTTAAGTCTACGTTATAGTTATAACCGTTTTGCAAATCTGCATTACCCCTGACTTGTGTTCCGCCGTAAGACTCCTGATAAAGGAAAGGCGCCATTTCCACAAATGAAGGTCTTGTTACCGTACGTGATGCCGAAAGACGAAGACTGTTCTTTTTATTCAGCGTATACTTCATATTCAAAGCAGGGAACAGATCGTCCGTATCCAGATTTCTGCGATAAGGCTGTCCTCCATCATCAAAATAATCAACCCATTGACGGCTGTTCTCCACACGAAGTCCCAGATTGATCAGGAATGACTCAACAGGATAATAGTCGGCCTCCACAAATCCGGCAAGGATACGGCTACCGGCGGTGTATCCGTCACGTTTCTGACTGTTACGTGTGATCTCGATTGTCCCATTCTGTACATTGGCATAATTCAGATAACCATCCGTATGCATAGGATCATCAACGGCCATATCCAGATTATCTACATTATAGTAAAATTTAGTACTGGTAAAATCTCTGGATTTATCTTTCATGGCCACACCGAAACGTACTTTGTTTGCTTCCCCGAAACGATATTGGGTGTTCATATCGGCCACCCACTCGTCCTCATCAAGGGCACCATAATAACGCATCGTTCCCTGTGCATTCAAATTGAACAAGCCCATCGTACCATCTGACTTCTGCACAAACATCACCTGACGGCGATCCGGCTCATCACTGGATGTCAGGCTGTATGACCCGTTCCAATTGACATCCCACTTTCCCATTTCATGATGTCCGGATAACTGGTAGTTCTGCAGCATATAAATATGGCTGTTCTGGTTACTGCCGGTCAGGACATTGTCTTCCTCATCATAACCATCACGCAACATGTATGAATCAACGGCATTCCGCGCATAAAAGGCAGAAAGACCTATCCTGTCCGATTTACGGAACTGGTAACCTACATTCAGAAGACCGGCCATCTGGAGTGTCTTTGTATATGAGTCATAATCAAAACGGCTCATTTCGTTTCCACTGGCCTCAAACGTACGCACATAAGCCCCGTCTATCTTTTTATTGTCCGTGTCAATTCCAAAAGTAGCCAATACATCCATTTGGTTGCTTCCGACATCAAATGTACGGCCAAAACCAAAACTACCGTTCAGATCCGGTATGGCTGTAGAGCGGCCCACTTCAAACGTGGTCGGAAAAATATCGTGATTTCTGCTATAATCGGCAAACTGCGCATAGGGAATATCCAAAGCCGTCTGATCCATTGAAGGAGCTCTGAACATCGTGTTTGCCCGGTCCATCTGATAGAAATCGCCGAAAAGCGTCCCTACCTTTCCACCCGTACCAAACGACACATTGAAAAAGTCTTTTGTGCCTCCTTCCTTTGTACTGATATCAACATGAGCACCGGAATAATCCGCAAACGTACCGGCTTCATACACCTTGCTTACCGTGATATTCTGCACAGCTGAAGACGGGAATATATCCAAAGGAATCAGTTTGTTGTCCGGATTAGGCGAAGCAATAGGCAACCCGTTCAATGTCGTTGTGCTATAACGGTCGCCAAGACCGCGAACGATAAGCTGCCCGGCCTCTGCAATAGATATACCGGTCAGTTTCTTCACACCTTCCTGCACGTTTGAAATACCCTTGACCGACATTTCACTGGCACCCAGATTTTCAATGGACAATACGGCATTTTGCCTTTCGGCCAGCAAGGCCAGCTCCAATTCAAGGTTTTTCCGTGCGGTCACCGTCACTTCATCCAGCATATTGTCGTCCTGCAACATATTGACCGTCACGACCACCTCACCCTTTGCCGGCACTTCCAACGTCATTTTCTGAGGAAAAAAAGAAACATAAGAAACTTCTATCGTATAGGTTCCCTTTTTCAATCCCTGCAATTTGAATTGACCATTCAAATCCGCCGTTGTCCCTAAATGTGTACCCAGGATTCTTACAGAAGCACCCATCAACGGTTCGTTCAGTTCCTTGTCGAACACGACACCTTTAATATCTCCGGCCTGAACGCCGATGGTACCTGCCATCAAAAAAAACAAACCTGTCTTACAACGTTTCCTTAACGATTTATTCATGTATCCTACTTTTGATTTCGATGCAAAAGTAGACTTGGTTTATTTCATTCCATTTTCGATTTCATAAAGATTCAGCAACGACATAAAACATTAATTGCCACTACATATCACAGCAACAACCTTGTATTACCAATGTATTACCTGTCACAAATCCGGGCTACCATTCCATCAGATCCATTATTCCACGGCGGGTCAGTCCTACCCTGAACCGTTTATAACCGGTCTTGCCCTGATAACGATAACGTATGACAAAATGCAGATAATAAACTTTTTCAGCCTGCTGAATATGAAAATCGCCCTGACCTTCATTAATATAGACAGGCACATGCGGACTGTCCATTCTCCTGAGAAAATCCCTCAGGTTAATCCGTATGATATCATTTAACCCTTCCAAAGGGAAATGACTCAAACGCCGCAAATGTTTGCCCAGAATCGACACCCGGCGACGATAAACGAGTACGGTTTCACGCAATGCACAATGCCCGGCTTCCAGCTCCGACACTCTTCCGCGCTGGGCCCGGATTTCATAAGGCAACTTTTCTTCATTGACGAAATCACAACCTTCCTTGGCCCATCCGACAGCATCACCATGCAAAGCCAGTTTCATCTTGTAATCATAAAATTTACTGCCCAGCTTATTGGCAAACCAGTAATGCATCAAATCCTTTATCCGGTCCTTGAACATATAGCTTACCACCAGCGCAATGAACAACGGAAGGGTAAAATTGCCGTAAGTCTGCTGAAAGGAAAAGGAAATAACGGTTGCAAACACCATACTCAAACCGGCGGCTATCATGAAAAAGACCTGTTGCCAGAAAAAGACGTTACTCTTCTTGTCGCTCAATATATACAAGTCACTTTCAATGTATTTCTTCAACTGCCCCGTGCGGTGCAGAAATGACCGATTGATCTCCTGCTTTCCATCCTCGGGCAAAAGAAACCTGCACCGCCTCTGGTAATCGAGTTCTTCATCAAGAAAGTTGATTGCAGACTCTGCCACGTTACGATAATCAGGCAAGAAATGGCTTTGGGCATATTCCAATATCCGGAACAGATGCATATCAATGACACGGCAAAGATATTCCTCTCCCAAGCTATAACGCGAACGCAGTTCATAGTCTACACGATCAAGGCCGGTCCTGGCGGGTATTTCACGATAAGATTTCAATATCCGTCTCAAATCCGCCACCACCTGATCCAGACTTTTGCGGAAGAGGTTGGCATCCGACAGGGCATACAGTTCATTGACGGCCTTTCGGAGAGCGCTTCTGGTAATGCTGGCAAACATCTTGATCTGATGCTCATACGCTTTCTCATTCTCCTCATTCGGATTTTCCGCCAATCCGCTACAGCATTCATGAAGACGCGCCAAAGGTAACACACGCGGCTCCGCCACCTCTTCCAAGGTGTACACAGGAGTGATCAGCCTGGTCAAGGCTCTGAAATCACGATAGAAATTATTTTTGGAGTATGTCTTGGCATTGATGTAAAGCGGGTCAGGAACAAATATCCAGGTATCCATCATAAACTCATTCACTGCAGCCGATGAACTGTAGCGTGAATACCCTACCTTGAATTCGAGAGTATAACGATCGTGTATTTTTCCTTTAATGTCCAGCATAATCTATCCTTCAAACAAAACTAGCAAAAAAAAACGGTTTTTCATACCATCTGACTTGCTTTTTAAAACAGATTAAAACAGAATTTAAACGGTCTGGTCAAAACCGGACGTCACCATTACCGCCGGTCAGGCTTTCACCCTTATCAGCCTATCCGTCATTGACCTGAAAATATATTCTTCATTTCAAAAAGAACAGCATGTGCGGATTCAGATCCGACTTTATTTCGTAGTTTTGCAATAAAAAGAAACGATATAAAAAGTAAAGTATCATCATGGCACACGAACATCCCTTTGCTCAGTTCCACTTCTGCCCCAAATGCGGTTCACCCCGGTTTGTGGTTCACAACGAGAAATCCAAGTCATGCGAAGATTGCGGATTTGTGTATTATTTCAATCCCAGTGCAGCTGTTGTTGCAGTCATTATCAATGAGCGACAAGAACTGCTGGTTTGCCGGCGTGGCAAAGAACCGGCAAAAGGCACCTTAGATCTGCCGGGCGGTTTTTCCGATTGTTTCGAAAGCAGTGAAGAGGGTGTGATTCGTGAAGTCAAGGAAGAAACCGGCCTTACGGTCATACGTACCGATTTTCTTTTTTCCTTGCCCAATACCTACCTCTACTCGGGTTTCACCGTTCACACCATAGACCAGTTTTTCCGTTGCACGGTCGCCGAATACGGCAAAGAGCAGGCCATGGATGACGCAGCAGAATTATTGTGGATCCCCTTATCTGAAATACGCCCCGAAGACTTTGGTTTAGACTCTATCCGAAACGGTATTAAAAAGCTGTTACAGGGTGTTTAACAGACTCACAACTACAACAGACTTCGTTTAGCCCGGTATTGGTATCCACCTTTCCGGATTCAGCCGGCCGTTCGGATCTAACAAAAAGAAAGCCTAAAGCCTATCATCCTGTCATTTGTCTATAAAATCAGCATTTCCCATAACCAAACAGGAATACAAATCACGTCATCCAGCCTTCAATAATACATAATTATGCAACAAAAGCTTTAAAAAACAAAGCCTTATTGCATAATTATGCCATTCAAGAGTATAAAATCACCTCCGTTCATTTCATAAAAACCTCCTTTCCGTTTCTGAAAATGCAAGGAGACAATTAAAAAATCAAGGGAGACAAATCCAAAACCAACCTTTCCGATCTTATTTTTCCTCATTACAGCATCACAAATCCCTGTTTTAGCACCAGATTCGAACAAGAAAAAAGCAGATAGCAGTCTATAATAAAGCGCAATAACGCCAAAAAGAAGCCTTCAGATTTCTAAAAAACCGCCCTTACCCCAGCCAATCCGTAAAAACACGACTCACAGACATCTGATTTATCATTTTGTCAAAATGACAAATTCAGGCAACCTCAAGCAATCGAACACCCCCGTTTCATACCCTCATCAGATGCCATACCGGAACAAATCTACCCATTTTTCAAAAAAATTGTTATATATAAGGTGTAATCTATTTTTTTTCCTACTTTTGCCACAAAATTTATAAAGGCAGTAAAAATGCAAAAGAATCTGGTGATTGTGGAGTCTCCCGCCAAAGCCAAAACCATAGAAAAGTTTTTGGGAGAAGATTATAAAGTATTATCGAGTTACGGACATATCCGTGACTTGAAAAAGAAAGAATTCAGCATAGACACAACTGATTTCACCCCCAAGTATGAAATACCGGCAGAAAAGGCCAAGCTGGTCAGCGAACTGAAAGCACAGGCCCAACAGGCAGAAACCGTATGGCTGGCATCCGATGAGGACCGCGAAGGAGAAGCTATTTCATGGCATCTATATGAAGTTCTGGGCTTAAAACCGGAACACACACGGCGTATCGTTTTTCATGAAATCACCAAACCTGCCATTCTGAGCGCTATCGAACATCCCCGTCAGATTGACCTTAATCTGGTGAATGCCCAACAAGCCAGACGAGTGCTCGACCGTATTGTAGGTTTCAAGCTTTCACCCGTACTCTGGAAAAAGGTCAAACCGGCTTTGTCAGCCGGCCGCGTACAGAGTGTTGCGGTAAGGCTCATTGTTGAGCGCGAAAGAGAAATCCAACAGTTTAAAACAGAAGAAAATTACCGGATCACGGCTATCTTCAGCCTTGAGAACCAACATAATGACATCAAGGCTGAACTAAACCAACGTTTCAAAACCAAAGAAGAAGCGATGGCTTTCCTTGAAAGCTGCAAAACAGCCGAATTCACCATAGAGGATATTGCCACAAAACCTCAAAAACGCTCTCCGGCAGCTCCATTTACCACATCTACTCTCCAACAAGAAGCCGCCCACAAGCTTGGGTTCACTGTAGCACAAACCATGATGGTGGCACAGAAACTGTATGAATCCGGAAAGATCACCTACATGCGTACGGACTCTGTCAACCTGTCTACTCTCTGCCTGCAAGCCTGCACGGAAGTGATCAAAGGCATGACCGATGAACGCTATGTCAAGACACGGCAGTATCACACCAAGACGAAGGGAGCACAGGAAGCGCACGAAGCCATCCGTCCGACTTACATGGATCAGACAGAAATAGAGGGTACTTCACAGGAGTGCAAACTTTATGATCTGATATGGAAGCGTACCATCGCATCCCAAATGGCTGATGCAGAACTGGAAAAGACCACTGCCACCATCAGTATCAGCGGACAAAAAGCGGCTTTCGTTGCTGTAGGTGAAGTCATCAAGTTCGACGGTTTCCTGAAAGTCTACCATGAAAGTTTCGATGACGAACAGGAGCGGGAAAACGACCAGGAGAGCAAGCTGCTCCCCCCGATGAACATCGGTGAGAAGCTGATCCGCAAAGAAATTCAGGCCGGACAACGGTTTACCCAACGTCCGCCCAGATACAATGAAGCCAGTCTGGTCAAGAAACTGGAGGAACTCGGCATCGGACGTCCATCTACTTATGCGCCGACCATCAGCACCATACAACAACGTGAATACGTGGAAAAGGGTGACAAACAGGGAGAAGAAAAGGAACTTCTGACCATGACGCTCAAAGGCGATCAGATTATTTCGCAGACCAAGCAGTCGGTCATCGGTGCGGAAAGAGGCAAACTCTATCCAACCGATATCGGTACGGTTGTCAATGACTTCCTGTTACAATACTTCCCTGAAATCATGGATTACAACTTTACGGCAGAAGTAGAAAAGAAATTTGATGATGTCGCTGAAGGAAAAACGCCTTGGAAAGACGTCATGCATGATTTCTATACCGACTTCGAACCGCTCGTAGAAAAGACACTGAACGAAAAAACGGATCATAAAGTGGGTGAACGCATTCTGGGAACCGATCCCAAGACCGGAAAAACCGTCTCCGTCAAGATCGGACGCTTCGGCCCTGTCGTTCAAATAGGTACGGCCGATGACAGCGAAAAACCCAAATTCGCCCAGATAAAAAAGGAGCAAAGTATTGAAACCATCACGCTCGACGAGGCACTGGAACTCTTCAAACTCCCCCGTACGCTCGGAGAATTTGAAAACGACAAGGTAGTCATCGGCGCCGGACGTTTCGGACCGTATATCCTGAACCATAAAAAATACGTGTCCATACCAGCCGGAACAGACCCACTGACCATCACGCTTGAAGAAGCCGTCAACCTCATACTCGAGAAGAGGAAAGCTGAAGAAGAACGTCACATCAAGACCTTTGACGACATGCCTGACCTGGAGGTGCTGAACGGACGATACGGCCCTTATCTGGCCTACAAAGGCAACAATTACCGTCTGCCAAAGGCTCAAGCCGAACGTGCCAAGGATCTGACACTGGAGGAATGTATGGCTGTCATCAAGGAAGAAGACGAAAAACCCGCAAAGACGACCCGTAAACGAACCTATACGAAAAAGAAATAATGACACGAATAATACTCATCGGTTACATGGGAGCCGGAAAAACCACCGTCGGCAAGGCTCTGGCCAAGGATCTCGGCATACAGTTCTATGATCTGGACTGGTATATCGAAGAACGTTACCGTCAGACCATCGCCCAACTTTTTGAGAAGTACGGTGAAAACGGTTTTCGTGAGATTGAACAGAAAATGCTTCATGAAGTGGCTGAATTTGAAGATGTGATTATCTCCGCCGGCGGAGGAACACCTTGTTTCTTCGACAATATGGAATACATGAACCGTCAGGCGCAGACTGTTTATCTCAAGGCAACTCCGGAAGTGCTTTTCGAACATCTTAGGATGGGCAAGACCGAACGCCCGCTGCTTAAAAACAAGACACCGGAGGAAATCCGGCAGTTTATCTCCGAATCACTGGCACAGCGGGAACCCTTCTACAGTTCAGCGCACTATATTTTTGACGTCACGCTTTTAGAAAATTATGAAAAAATAAAGGACTCTGTCCACAACCTTCGCGAACTACTAAATATCTAATGAAATGAGAAAATGGCGTATTGAAGATTCAGAAGAACTTTACAACATCAACGGATGGGGCGTAAACTACTTTGGTATCAATGAGAAAGGACATGTCTATGTCACACCACGTAAAGACAGCGTAAAAGTAGATCTGAAAGAACTGATGGAAGAACTGTCTCTCCGTGATGTATCTGCACCAGTTCTGGTGCGCTTTCCCGATATTCTGGATAACCGCATCGAAAAGACAAGCAACTGCTTTGAGAAAGCAGCCAAAGAATATGAATACAAAGGCGAAAACTTCATCATCTATCCTATCAAGGTCAATCAGATGCGGCCTGTAGTTGAGGAGATCATCAGCCATGGAAAGAAATTCAATCTCGGTCTGGAAGCCGGCTCCAAACCGGAGCTGCATGCCGTCATTGCCGTAAATACGGATTCTGACTCTCCTATTATCTGCAATGGATACAAAGACCGTAACTATATTGAGCTGGCTCTGCTGGCCCAGAAAATGGGTAAACGCATCTTTCTGGTGGTAGAAAAGCTCAACGAGCTGAATATCATTTATGAAGTATCCCGCAAACTGAACGTCAGACCCAACATAGGTATCCGTATCAAACTGGCCTCATCCGGCAGTGGAAAATGGGAAGAAAGCGGAGGCGACGCCAGCAAATTCGGATTGACCTCCAGCGAACTCCTGGAAGCCCTGAGTATGCTGGAAGAAAAAGGTATGAAAGACTGCCTGAAACTGATCCATTTCCATATCGGCAGCCAGATCACCAAGATCAGACGTATCCAGACGGCTCTTCGTGAAGCTTCACAGTTCTATGTCCAACTGCACCAGATGGGATATAATGCGGAATTCGTGGATTGCGGCGGTGGACTCGGTGTCGATTACGACGGAACACGGTCAAGCAACAGCGAAAGCTCAGTCAACTACTCCATCCAGGAATATGTCAACGACTGCGTCTACACATTTGCGGATGTATCCAACAAAAACAACATTCCGCATCCTAACCTGATCACTGAAAGCGGACGTTCCCTTTCAGCCCATCATTCCGTACTCATCATGCAGGTTCTGGAAACAGCATCCCTGCCCAGCATGAACGAAAACTTCGAACCGAAGGAGAATGCCCACCAGCTGGTCAAGGACATGTACGAAATATGGGACAATCTTAACCCACGTACCCTGTTGGAGGACTGGCACGATGCACAACAGATCCGCGAAGAATGTTTGGACTTGTTCAGCCATGGTTTTGTAGACCTGCGCACACGTGCAGATATCGAAAGCATGTACTGGAGTGTCACACGCGAAGTCAATATGCTCGCCCAAACCCAGAAGCATATCCCTGAAGAACTGCTGACACTGGACAAGCTGCTTGCCGACAAATACTTCTGCAACTTCTCGCTGTTCCAGAGTCTGCCCGACTCATGGGCTATCGACCAGCTCTTCCCCATCATGCCTATACAGCGTCTCAACGAACGCCCCGACAAACAGGCCACACTGCAGGACATCACTTGTGACTCGGACGGCAAGATCGCCAATTTCGTCACCAACAGTTACCTGTCACACAGCCTGCCTGTACACACGCTCAAAAAAGACGAACCATATTACATGGCCGTATTCCTGGTCGGAGCATATCAGGAAATCCTGGGAGACATGCACAACCTCTTCGGTGATACCAATGCTGTACATGTATCCGTGACAGACAAAGGTTATGCCATCGACAAGATTATTGACGGTGAAACGGTAGCAGAAGTACTGGAGTACGTTCAATACGAGCCCAAGAAACTGGCAAGACGTCTGGAAATATGGGTGGCCAAGTCACTTCAGGCCGGCAAGATCACCCTTGAGGAAGGAAAAGAATTCCTGAGCAATTACCGTTCCGGACTCTACGGTTATACTTATCTAGAATAAAATACAGTAAGACTAACAGATCAAAAACAGATATGAAAGAGAAACTGACCGTTGTAAAAGTTGGCGGCAAAATAGTGGAAGAGGAAGATTCCCTGGTACAACTGCTTGAGGACTTCAGCAAAATAGAAGGAAAAAAAGTACTGGTACACGGCGGAGGACGTTCTGCGACCAAAATAGCCGGACAACTGGGCATAGAAAGCCAGATGGTAAACGGAAGACGCATTACCGATGCAGCCATGCTGGATGTCGTAACCATGGTTTACGGCGGACTGGTCAATAAAAACATCGTGGCAAGACTTCAGGCCAAAGGGGTCAACGCCCTGGGACTGACCGGTGCTGACATGGATGTCATCCATTCGCACAAACGCCCCGTAAAGGACGTGGACTACGGCTACGTGGGAGATGTCGAAACCGTCAACGGACAAATCCTGTCCGGCCTGATCAGCCGGGACATCGTACCCGTCATGGCACCACTCACACATGACGGTCACGGACATATACTCAACACCAATGCCGACACCATCGCCGGTGAAACAGCCAAGGCACTGGCCGAGTATTTCGATGTGACTCTGATCTACAGCTTTGAAAAGAAAGGCGTGCTCAAAGATCCTGAGGATGATGACAGCGTCATCGCCCATATCAACGAAGAAGAGTTCAAGGCATACGTTCTTGACGGTACAATACAAGGCGGCATGATCCCTAAACTGGAAAATGCATTTGACGCCCTGCATAAAGGTGTCAGCAAGGTCATCATCACCTTGGCCAGTGCCATCGACGGCACACAAGGTACTATAATAGAAAAATAATCATATTATAGCATACTGATATACAGATATTTGAAAATAAAAATAAAAAAAAGTAGCGGGTGAGTGTAACTTTTGAGTCGCTCACCCGTCTTTTAAATAGAGACATGAAAGAAATCAGTTTTCGAAACGATATTCTGCCATTAAAGGACAAACTCTACAGAGTAGCCCTTCGCATCACATTCAATGCTGCAGAAGCAGAAGATATCGTACAAGATACACTGATTAAAGTCTGGAACAGACGGGAGGAATGGCCACAATATTCATCAATTGAAGCCTTCTGCATGACAATCTGCAAAAATCTCGCCATAGACAGAAGCGAGAAGAAAGAGACCCAACATCTGGAACTTGACGAAAGCATGCATTCCCGTCCGGACAATTCCACGCCTTACGAAAATCTGGCGGCACAAGAAGGCTTGGGTATTCTTCAGAATATCATAAAAGAGCTTCCAGCCGTGCAACAGGACATCGTCCAATTGCGGGATATCGAAGGCAAAGCATATAAAGAAATTGCTGTCATTCTGAATCTCAGCGAAGAAAAGGTAAAAGTATATCTGTTCCGCGCGAGACAACGAATTAAACAACGATACACAGAAATACAAAATTATGGACTATAAGTATATCGAACAACTATTGGAGCGCTATTGGCAATGCGAGACATCCCTTGAGGAGGAAGCCATTCTGCGTACATTCTTTGCCCAAAAGGATGTGCCGGCACACTTGCGCCGCTATCAGACGCTGTTTTCCGGTATCAAGTCCATCCAGGAAGCCAAACTGGGAGAAGATTTCGACCAGAAAATCCTGGCTCAGATTCACGAGGGCGAACAGGTCAAGGCACGCAGAATCACATTCTCACACCGCCTCATGCCATTGTACAAGGCTGCGGCTTCCGTAGCCATCGTACTGACATTAGGCAATGCCATACAGACAACTGTCGTACAGAAAGACCCGGATCACGGATATAAATATGAAAACTATCAGGATTCATATAAGGATCCGTCCGTAGCATACGACCAGGTCTCAAACGCCCTGCAAATGGTCTCACAAGGTTTAAGCGAAGCATCTGAAAAAGATTCATTAGCACAAAGTACCAGAAACTGACCATGAAACGCGTTCTTTCTTTTATTATCGCGATCAACTTGATCTCCATCTGTCATGGACAGGACTTTGCTTCCAAATTCATCAGCACAGTCACCAAAAAGGATCTGCTTCACTGCCAGACCATAAGTCCTAAAATGATGGAAAAACTGGTCAAGATGCCTGAACATGAGAACAAGGACGGGAACGAACCGGAAGATTCCATCATATTCCTGCTGTCCAAACTCAAAAGTGCACGGATTGTCACTTCCGAACAGTTCGGAAAGAAATTCTTCAAACAAGCGGTCAAACTGATTGAAACCAACAAGAACCGCTTCGCACCACTTTCAGGACATACCGAATCCGGTAACAGCCAGATATTTGTCCGCAAACATGAGGACACTATCATTGAACTGGTGATGCTGAATTACAATTCTGGAGAGGATTTGTTTACCATCATCAACTTTACCGGAACAATGGACAATGAGTTCATCAGAATGTTGTCCAAACAGAAGAAGGAACAAGATTAAATTGTACATTTTTATGCTTTTTCTATAAAACAAGTTAGTGCTTAATAAAACATCATGAAACTGTGAAGTTTCAATTCTCTCAAATTTTTTCATAACATACTAACGATGAAAAGGGTTGCCTGAAGAAGGTAGCCCTTTTTCATTTTCCTACCATCACCCTGATCAGAAAGAATTCTATACGACATGCGGATTTATCCAAATAAAAATATTACCTTTGGTCTTTATACGAATCTTTATAAACTATACAACATGTTTAAACAAACCTTACTCTTTGTTCTTACCCTCTGCCTGGCGTGGTCCGGTATGGCCGTGGCCCAGGAAAAGCAGAAAAACGAATATTTCCAACCGAAGGAAATATGGAATGACACCGAAGGTAATCCCATTAATGCACACGGTGGCGGTATCCTTTACTACAAAGGCACATATTATTGGTACGGCGAATACAAGGTCGGCAAGACCATTCTTCCGGAATGGGCCACATGGGAGTGTTACCGTACAGATGTAACGGGCGTAAGCTGCTACTCCAGCAAAGACCTGTTGAACTGGAAATTTGAAGGTCTGGCACTGAAAGCGGTTCCCGATGATCCGTCACACGACCTTCATCCGTCGAAAGTGATTGAACGTCCCAAAGTAATCTATAACGAGAAAACAAAGAAGTTTGTAATGTGGGTACATGCCGAAAGTGCAGACTACGGCAAGGCAGCAGCCGGTGTAGCCATATCAGATACCCCTGATGGAGAATTCAAATATCTGGGAAGTTTCCGTCCTAATGGCAATATGAGCCGTGACCAGACTCTTTTCGTTGACGACGACGGTACCGCTTATCAGTTTGCATCTTCAGAGAACAACCAGACCATGCACATCAACCGTCTGACAGACGATTACACCAAACCCGACGGCACATACGTACGTCGTTTTATCGGTATGGCCAGAGAAGCTCCTGCCGTATTCAAATACAACAACAAATACTATATGCTTTCAAGCGGTTGTACGGGATGGGATCCAAACCAAGCCGAACTGGCTGTGGCAGACTCTATTATGGGCGAATGGAAAGTACTTGGAAATCCCTGTACAGGTCTTGATGCGGACAAGACATTCTATGGACAAAGCACTTACGTCATTCCCATACAGGGACGTAAAAACAAGAATAAATTCATTGCCTGCTTCGACATGTGGAAAAAGAAAGATCTGGCAGACAGCCGCTATATCTGGCTTCCACTCATAATTGATGAAAACGGGGAAATGAGCATTCCCTGGTATGCCAAGTGGAATCTGGACGTATTCAAGAAATAAATCTGACAATAAACGCTGAATAAGAACTCCAATTCTTCCTCCGGACAAGCCGGGCGAAGAATTGGAGTTTTTTATTGTCTTCTCCGTATCCGTCGCATAAAAGACTGATCCGGCCTCAACATGCCATTCAACCAACGGTAGACAATCATAAAGAATAAAAAGGCCAAAACAACAGAAAGCGCCAGCCCCCATGTTCCTCCATAAACCAGATCAGACATCTGCCTGTCCCTCAAACCGGGAATCCAGAATGTCAACACACCGATCAGATTATTGAATATATGGGCTGTCACAGAAAGCCATATACAATCTGAACGCCAATATAACCAGCCTAAAACAATACCTAAAAGCATGGCTCCCGGCATTTGGGCCGGATTACCGTGTATGACTCCAAAAATGAATGCTGACATCAGAATAGCCTGCCAGGGGAATAAATGCCGGCGCATCAGATGACGTTGAATTCCCATTCTGAAGACAATCTCTTCCATAAAGGGGCCTGCAAGGACTATTGCCAACACACCCCAGAAATTACTCATCAGACCTGCAAAGAGAGTTTGATTGACATCTTCCAACGATAATTTCTCTGTCAATACATTAACCATATAAATGGCCGGAATCATCAATATGACAGCGCCCCAATAAGCCTTCGGAGGCACTTTCCGCCATTGAAAACCGCGCCGTTCAGTCCAGTTCAGTGCCGTCATCACTGCCACAACGACTATTGACGTCAGAATCATTGAAATGCCCAAAGCCGAGGGATTATCTGCCAGTGTACTGACATTCAACTCACCGTCACGCCACAGCGATGGAAGATTAACCACAAAAGTGACCAGAAAAGCCATCAGGAACTGTGTGGCCAGAAAAATAACAACCAGACAAAAACTTCTTTTCATAACGACAGAGGTATTTAGAGTATCTTATCGCTCATTTGCTCAACACAATCTGCATCCGCCTTCAACTGACGCACCAAATCTCCGCGGCTACGGAACTTGCGCTCATCGCGCAACCGTTTTATAAACTCCAGCTTTAACTGATGCCCGTATAAATTGCCATCATAATGCAAGAGATGAACCTCTATGGCCGGATGATCCATTTTTTCCTCCATTGTGGGACGCCACCCTATATTCAACATACCGGCATAGTGTTTGTCCGGCTGATCCAGATCGGTCACCCTGACAGCATACACGCCCTGTTTGGGTACCAGTTTCCGGGCATCTGCCAATGAAAGATTGGCTGTAGGGAAACCTAATTCCCGCCCTTCCTGAAAGCCCGTAACGACACGCCCAGATATTGAATAGGGTACGGAAAGACAAAGTGCAGCCATTTCCACCTCCCCTTCCGACAGGAAGGCGCGCGTAACCGAAGAACTGACCGGAATATCCTTTACCTCCAGTCCCCTGGCCTGAACGACCTGAATCCCCAACATCTGTCCGTACCTGACATAATCAGCAAAACCATCCTTACGGTCATGCCCGAAACGATGATCATATCCGATCATCAGCGTATTTACAGACAATTTGTCTTTCAACACCTTCTCCATGAATTCATAAGCAGAATACTGAGACAGTTCCGGCGTAAAATCCAGTACGGCACAATAATCAGCCCCTGTTGAAGCCAATAATTCACATTTTTCTTCCGGGGTCGATAAAAGACGGGGCTGGTAATCAGCCTGCATGACCTGACGGGGATGCATACCGAATGTAATCAGCAAGGATGCAAGACCACGTTCGGCAGCATACTGCTTCACCTGATCTATTAAAAAACGGTGTCCGCGGTGCACGCCATCAAAAAAACCTATTGTTGCCACATTAGGAACCGTAAAAGCCGAATCCGTCAATTTAATGAACTCCATAAGCTGACACATTTAAAACAGATGCTGCCAATCATCCGATTGGCGTGAACAAAATACATGTATACCCAATTCCGCTGCCACCCGGCAATTCTCGGCCGAATCATCTATAAACAAGGTTTCATCGGGAATCAATGCATTATCATCCAGAACCTTCTGGAAAAATGCCTTGTCCGGTTTAACCAAATGGCATTCATAGGACAAATAGATTTTCTCAAAATAATCTTCAGGGTTTCTTCCATCCAAAGCAAAAAATGGCTTACTGTATTTCCAGTGTATGATATTGGTATTGCTCAGCATAAAAAGCCTGTAACACGCTTTAAGCCCGATCAGTCTCCTAAGCCTGGATTCAGGTATTCCTGTCAGCATTTCATTCCACGCCTGACAAATGCGATCTGCAGCCGGAACTTCACCCGATGCCTGTTTCTGTACTTCAGCCACGAAGTCTTCTTCCGTAATCAACCCGGATTCCAACGGTGCAAACGGTCCTTTCTGCATGTAAGTTCCAATATAAGCATCCGCATCATATCCCAATGAACGGAATGCCTTCAATGTCGCTTCCTTGTCCAGATTGACCAGGATCCCGCCAAAATCGAATATTATATTTTTAATTTTAGAATCTATCATAATCAGTTTTTCTTCTTTCTGCACAATTTCTGAATCAATCTTTGGATTTCACCTATCCAAAGCACAGCTGAGGTTATAGCCATAATCCGACACCAGTCTGCCAGCGTCAAGGGCTCTGTACGGAACACACGTCCTCCGAACTGTACGATCAGCCATTGTCCGATCAGAATAAACAATAATACCAGCAACACCCCATAACAACGCGACAACCCGCTGAAAGCCGATTTGTGGGTAGAAAAGGCTTTGGCATTCAAAAGGTTCCAGAACTGAAGCATCACAAAGAATGTGAAGAAAACAGTCAAATGGTAAACTGAAATCACACCATTCTCCATAAACAGGAACATCATGCCTAAAAGCGCCAAGACAAAAACCGAGCCATATCCTATAATACCGGCCCAAATAGGACGGGTGATAATAAACTGGCTTACCGCACGAGGCTTTTCCTGCATAACAGCCGGATCAGCCGGCAAAGATGCCAATGCCAGGGCCGCAAATGTATCCATAATGATATTCACCCACAACATCTGCGTTACCGTAAGCGGCAATGTGGTACCCACAAAAGCGCCTATCAATACGGTCAGCAAGGCCGTAAAATTAATAGTCAGCTGGAACATGACAAAACGCTGGATATTCTTGTACAGTGAACGCCCCCACATGACAGCCGTAACAATACTGCGGAAGGAATCATCCAACAATGTAATGTCACTGGCCTCCTTTGCTACTGAAGTTCCTGATCCCATAGACAAACCGACCTGTGCAAAATTCAAAGCCGGAGCATCATTGGTTCCATCTCCCGTCACGGCAACGACCTCATTCTGCTGTTGGAGCAATTTCACCAGACGCTGTTTGTCAAGAGGCCTTGCACGGCTCATGACCTTCAGGTCTTTGATGCGTTCCAATGCTTCTTCATCACTCAATGCGGCAAATTCTGCTCCTCGCATGCAGTGACGGTCTCCGTCTCCTTCCTTCCACAGGCCAATCTGACGAGCTATTTCTACTGCTGTACCTGTACTGTCTCCCGTCACAATTTTGATTTTCACCCCAGCTTCCAGACAGTTTCTGACTGCTCCGGGCACTTCTTCACGTACGGGATCACTGATAGCGGCCAGACCCAAAAGTCTGAAACCACCAGCCTGAACCAAAGCCTGACAATCCACTTCCTTATCTGCAGGCACTTCCTTATAGACCATAACCAAAGTACGCTGCGCATGCATCTGCCAGTTTTTAAGTCTGGCCTGATAATCTGCTTTCTGACTGTCAGTAAGACCTTCACACAAATCAAGCACAATCTCAGGTGCTCCTTTCACATAGATAACTCTTCTACCTGACACCGCTGAATCCACAACCGTTGCCATCAGTTTACGTTCGGAAGAGAAAG
>OJNH01000787.1_pt1 | contig 27400 bp, 12 predicted proteins | sample 1597361 | NCBI WGS metagenome assembly OJNH01 (sample SAMEA2452136, study PRJEB22498) | human gut metagenome | biome: human feces; feature: human gut; material: feces | place: Australia | collected 2012
TATGAGACTACCAACTTTTTTATAAACTATTTCTTATCCCGAACTGGGGTATAATATGTCAGAGCATTCTGATATTGAAGATAAGCCTTTTCTTCATCATTGCTTTTCAGTATGTTCAGAAGATAAGGCGTTTTATTGTTTGTATTTTTATACCTGTCTATTATTTCTTGCATACACGGTTCAATCTTAATCGTCAATCGTGCATCAGATTTATGACGATGATAGTCTAAAATACCGTTAGACAAGTCACGTTTACGTATGTACGCAAGATCAACAAAAGTCATTCCCCTTAGATACAACGAAAGCAGAAAGAGATCGCGCACATAAGCCAAAGAAGGTTTCATGCTGAGATCCAAAGCTTTGAGTTCCTTGATTGCCGCTATATCCACAGCACGTTTACGGGTTTTTTCCGTTCCTGTAAAGACATGACCAAATGGATGAGGTTCTTTGGCATACCCTTCGGCTACCGCTGATTTATAGACTGCACGCAACACACGCATATAAAAGGAAATACTGTTGCGCTTCACTCCGCGAAGGCGCAAATGATGCTCATAATCAGCTACTAAATCTTCATCCAGATCCCTAAACGAAAGTGGTTTGTCACCATAAAAACGTCTCAAACTACGATAAGCTCTCTCATAGTTCTGACAGGTTCCGAAACGACCACGTCTGTGAAGACGAGCTATTCTGCTCTGCATATAAGAAAAAAACTCACTAGTACTTTTTTTTGTCTCTTTTGTTGCCATAATCATTATAGTTTAATAGGTGAAAAACACTAAAATAAAAGAATAGATTCGTGTATCCAACCTAAACACATAAAAACTATAGCCAGAGACCAGGAAAACAGCAAATATCTTATTTCCGATCATTCATTCCAGGCACCACAATAAGGACAATACCCCTTAGAACGTATTCTTCTGCCGCAATGTCCACACAAATAAACATTACGAATTATTCTGAAATATCTGGACAAAGACCAGTAAACATAGAAAATATAACAAGGATAACCTATATAATACAAGGTCGTCAAAGAAAAGAAGAGATAACATCCGGCACACATACCCAACAAAGCGATGAGATACAGAATAGCCTCATGCACAGGTAACTGTTTACAGACATCATCAACAGAAGCAATAGCCAGAATAATAACCAGCCATACCGACGCTATAAAAAAACCTATGATAAAGGGTAAACCAAAAGGATTTAAGGTTGGATGAAAATAGAACTCTACCCACGTGTCAGGAATAAAATTCTGAATACTGGCATACAGCGTAGCCGAACCGGACAAAACAATACACAACATGGTAGGATACAGGCTTTCTATATCATCGAAATGCACCATCCTAAATCTTTCCTGATGTTGACGACGGATAATATAGACCACAAGCATCAATCCCATGAAGGAAATAAAATAAATTAAATGCTTGTTACTGAAGAAATGGATAAACTGAGAAATAGAATCGTCAGGTATCACATTTTTAAGTAAATACTGTTCATGTACCCATCCCATCGTCACTTGATCCCGGGCAACTTTTACCCAAACCGAATCAACAGAATCCTCTGGAATAATAAGAATATCTGCAACAACCAGACGATCACCAGCCGTCACCTGTAAACTATCATTCTTTTTACCTGCCTTATTCTCATTATGCCACGGACGCTGTTCACGAAGATACAACGTATCAGCAACAACCAGGAAATTAAAATTTTCGTTGTAATGGTGACGGGAGGCAAAATCCAACGAATCACGTTTGCCCTCCGTCATATCCCACTCATCTGCATAATCCTGCCGGGGATAATAACAGGCAGTAAACAGCATGGCCAAACAGACTGCCCACAACCATTTCAACGTTTTAGCGAGCTGCATAAACCTTCATCTGACATTGCGCGCAATCAAACTCCAAACGGAACCGTCTACCATCCGAAGAAATCAGATAATAAGGTTCCTTGTAAGGTGAACGCTCACCACCATTACGTACACACCATCCCAGACTGTAACGCAGACAATGCTTACAGAACATCAACGGAACTTCCTGCTGCTCTTTTTTCTCATAGGCAGGATCAATTTCAAGTGCCCCGTTTTCCCTATAAAACTCTTCAGCCAAATGATTCATTACATTTGCTGTATATGTCAGTTTATCCGGAACAAAAATTTCTGTTTGTTTTCCATGCCGACGATTCAGTTCTTGTGTAAATGGGGTCTGTAAATGACGAAGTACCTGCCGATAACCTATTCTTCTGGCCTGTTCAAGCCGTAATAGCACCTGACGTCTCCAGTCTGTCAACACAGAAGAAGGAACAAACCACTCTTGTGAAAAGAATATATCCGTATGCTTCACTTCAAATACGGTCTGTCCCAATTTACCCAACTGAAGTCGGATATTCTCTGTCTGTGACTTCTGAGCAGCAACCTTTTCATACGGAAAAGCACAACAAACAGATATTCCATCCTCATCCTGACAGGTCAGTTTGAAACCATCAGCATAATCTTCCATAATCCAGCTAACTGCAACTTTCCGGACAGCTGATGACTTGCCAAGCAAAACCTCGAAAGCATGATCATAATTCCGATAAAGACGAGTACGAGGCGCTATATCCGGCATCTCCATAGGATACAATTTATTGTTCTCTACCTTGTTGACCCTAAATCCTTTCAAATGTCCATTCCCGTCCAGAAAGCAGAAGCCATCCCCATTCGCAAATGACTTAACTCCGGCTACCACCAGATAACGTCCGCGCACTTCTTTCACATTGCCGACATATTCACCCATTGACTTGGGAGTATTGAAAGAAAATATATCAGTAGTCCGGCCATTCAAGAAATAATGCGTAAATCCCCGATTGAAACTTTTCTCCAGCTGAGGAGTAAAATTAAGTTTTACGTTTCCGGCTGAAGCCTTCCTATACTCAGTTCGACGGCTAAATATAGCATCGAGTTTCTGACGATAATATGCCGTCACATTCTTCACATAAGTTACATCCTTTAATCTGCCCTCTATCTTCAGAGATGAAGCTCCGGCATCCAACAAACGCTCCAGTTCTTCACTCTGATTCAGATCCTTAAGCGAAAGCAAATGACGGTCTTTTGTTATTGTCTTGCCGTTTGCATCTTCAAGATCAAAACTCAACCGACAAAATTGGGCACACTCTCCTCTATTCGCACTCCGGCCAAAGCAATGCTGAGACACATAACACTGACCACTATAACTGACACATAATGCACCATGAACAAAGACCTCCAAAGGTACGTCACAAGCCTCATGAATCTGACTGATTTCTTTAAGGGTCAGCTCTCTTGCCAATACGACCTGACTGAAACCTTGATCCCGTAAGAATTTGACCTTCTGAGGCGTTCTATTATCCATCTGCGTACTGGCATGCAATGGTATCGGAGGCAAATTCAACTTCAGCAAGCCCATATCCTGCACAATCAATGCATCCACTCCACAACGATAAAGCTGCCATACAAGCTTTTCTGTATCTGCCAGCTCATCATCTTTTAAGATAGTATTAACCGTCACATAAACCTTAACCCTAAACTGATGGGCATAAGCCACCAACGTGGCGATATCTTCCAACGAATTTCCCGCAGAAGAACGTGCGCCAAAACGCGAAGCACCAATATAAACGGCATCTGCGCCATGATCAACCGCTGCAATGGCACATTCCAAATTTCTAGCAGGCGCCAGAAGTTCAATATAACGAAACTTATCTGTCATTGTATTGCACTGATATCATAAGGAGTTTCCTGATACACATAATAATTCAACCAGTTAGAGAACAACAGATTACCATGGGCACGCCATGTAACCAAGGGTCCTTCATCTGGATTATTATGGCAATAGTAATTCTCAGGCATCTCAATAGGTAATCCTTTTGCCAAATCCCGCTTATATTCCGTATCCAATGTATAAGGTGAATATTCAGAATGTCCTGTCACATAAATTTCTCTGCCACCACGTGCCATCACCATACAGACTCCAGACTGTGGAGATTCTGCAATAATCTCCAAACCAGGAACTTGCAGGATATCATCTCGTCTTACTTCCGTATGACGACTGTGTGGCATATAAAATTCATCATCAAATCCTCTGAAAATAGGCAAATGAGCATCCAAAGGATACTGTTTGAATATGCCGAACATTTTTTTATCCAGACTGTATTTCGGAACACCATAATAATGATAGAGTCCCGCCTGCGCAGCCCAACAAATAAAAAGCGTTGAAGTGACATGCGTACGGGCCCAGTCAAAAATCTCTGTAATTTCCGACCAGTAATTGACTTCTGAATAATCAAGATGTTCTACTGGAGCCCCTGTAATAATCATTCCATCAAACTTTTCCTCCTTCATCAATTCAAAGTCACGATAAAACGCTTTCATGTGTTCTATCGGAGTATTTTTTGAGGTATGTCCCTTTACTTTCATAAAAGAAACCTCTATCTGTAAAGGCGTATTCGACAAAAGCCGTATCAGATCGGTCTCCGTCGTAATTTTCAGCGGCATAAGATTTAATATCGCAATACGCAACGGTCGTATATCCTGCTTTGAAGCTCTCGAACTGTCAATTACAAAAATATTTTCCTTTTTTAATAATTCTATTGCAGGTAATTTATCTGGTAAATTTAATGGCATATTTTATTTCCTTTCTCTTTTTTATTATAGAAACCGGAGGCACAGGAGAGGCCGTCCGGCCTCCTCCTTACCATATAGACACTCGTTTGTCTTTTGGTACAAACATAGCATCCTTATCGGTCACACCAAATGCATCATACCACATATCAATATGGGGCAATGTACCGTTTACTCGCCAGTTACCCAATGAATGAGGGTCTATCTTGGTCCGTCTGCGAATTTCTTCATCTCTGATATTGGCAGCCCACAAGTTAGCATAAGCCAGGAAGAAACGCTGAGCCGGCGTAAATCCATCCTTATCAGCCAATGGATGATCCTTCGTAGCATTTAAAAACGCCTGATAAGCCACCATAATACCACCATGATCAGCAAGATTCTCACCCAATGTCAACTGACCATTAGCATTCAATCCCGGAAGCACCTCTATACGATTGAAAAATTCTTCCAATACCTTGGCTCTCTCTTCAAAGCGCTTGCCATCTTCTGCAGTCCACCAGTCTGTCAGATTTCCGTTTTTATCAAACTGACGTCCTTTATCATCAAATCCGTGTGTCATCTCATGGCCTATCACTACACCAATAGCTCCGTAATTGAAGGCATCATCTGCAGACATGTCAAAGAACGGTGCCTGAAGGATACCGGCAGGAAAACAGATTTCATTGGTTGTCGGATTATAATAGGCATTGACAGTCTGAGGATTCATGAACCACTCATCAGGATCAACCGGTTTATTCAGTTTCTCGCGAATCATATTTGCCAACTCAAAACGGTTGCAATTGATATAGTTCTCCCAATAAGAATGACCAATCTGCAATGCAGAATAATCTCTCCATTTATCAGGATATCCCACCTTCACATGAAACGCATCCAACTTTTCGATAGCCTTAGCCTGAGTTTCTTCACTCATCCATTCCTGCTCACGAATCCGTTGTCCCAATGCTTTCTGAAGGTTACGAACCAGCGTCTGCATTCGCACTTTTGCGGCCTCAGGGAAATATTTCTGTACATAAAGACGACCAACGGCCTCACCCAATCCTCCATTAACAGCAGACACAGCACGTTTCCACCTGGGTTGTTCTTCTTCACGACCAGACATCACCTTACCATAAAAGGCAAAACTACGTTCCCGGAGTTCATCAGATAAATAAGGTGCAGCCGCATCAATCAGAGTCCACATACAATAAGACTTCAAACCGTCAAGTGTCTCATCTTTCCATATTTTACCTGCTTCACGCACAGGCTCCGGCTGGCTCACACTTAATTCAGAAAGTCCATTTACACCTACAGCTTTAAAAAAGGATTTCCAGTCGATGTCAGCATAATCTTGAACAAAAGTGCTGTAACTCATCTTGTGATAATTGGCCTCCGGATCACGAAGTTTAGTCGCGTCATAAGAAGGAACAGCCATACGCGTTTCTATACGCATCACGTCTTCCATCCTCTTTTGTGCCTCAGCTTTTGTAAACCCACACTTGCAGAACATATCTACAATGTATTTCTTATACTCTTCGCGAATCCGTACCGTTGCCTCCTCCTCGTCAAGATAATAATCACGCTCACCTAACGTCAGACCAGCCTGCACGACAGACAAGAGGTTCATACTGCTGTTTTTAATGTCAGCCCCAACATAAAAACCGAACAAATTGGGAATACCGTCAGCATAAACAGAAATAGCATAATCAAACAAGGCTTTTTTATCTTTAATCTGGCCTATCTGTTCCAGACGGCCTGCAATAGGAGATATGCCTGCCTTATTAAGCGCTGCGCTATCCATCACGCAATTATACATATCTGCTATTTTCTGTTCCAGAGAGCCTTGAGGATGAGGAGTTGCTGCTAATTCCTCTATCAGTCCCCTGATCTGCATAGCATTATTCTCTATCAGTTCTTCAAAAGTACCATAACGGGAATATTCAGCCTTTAAAGGATTATTAGCCATCCAACCTCCACAGGCAAATTCATAGAAATCAGCTCCCGGACGGACGTTCTTATCCAGATTCCGAACATTAATACCTGAATTCAAACTGTCTGGCATCACTTCTGCCCGACTGCTCTGCATTGACATGCCCATTATTGCCATAACAGGCAACCACATTTTCATATTCATATTATTTGTTCTTTTAACCTTTTACGTTATTGTAATTCTGATTTGACTTCCTCTAGTTCAATCGATAACGATTCCCATTCTTCCACAGCCTCATCAAGTGTTTTTTTCAGCTGTCCATGTTGTTCATACAAAGACACATCAGCAGCACCCTCCGGAGTTGTCAGTTTCTCTTCCAGAGCTGCAATTTGCGTTTCCAGCTGATTGATCCGTTCCTCACATCCTGCGATATTTTTCTCCATTTTACGGATTTTCTTCTGAACCTCCTTCTGTTGTTCATAAGTCAGACGACTCTGACTGACATTTTTTTCTTCTTCCACTTCAGGCTGTACCTTTTGAACCTTATTTGAAGAAAGTTCATTCAAAGAATCTATCTGCTTGTTTTTCAAGAAATCATAGATACCACCAAGATGTTCACGGACAAGTCCGCCACCAAATTCATAAACCTTTGTCACCAAGCCATCAAGGAACTCCCGGTCATGGCTGACAACGATTACCGTGCCATCAAAATCACGTATGGCCTCTTTAAGGACATCCTTGGAGCGCATGTCCAAATGATTGGTTGGCTCATCCAATATGAGGAAATTGACGGGTTCCAACAAAAGCTTGATCATGGCCAATCGGCTCCGTTCTCCTCCGGACAAGACTTTGACTTTCTTGTCAGAAGCCTCACCTCCAAACATAAAGGCACCAAGAATATCTCTTATTTTCAAACGGATATCTCCCTTTGCCACACGATCAATCGTATCAAACACGGTTAATTCTCCATCCAACAGTTGAGCCTGATTTTGGGCAAAATAACCGATTTGTACATTATGGCCGATCTTAAGATGTCCATCATAGGGTATTTCACCCATGATACATTTTACCAGAGTTGATTTTCCTTCACCATTTTTTCCTACAAAAGCAACCTTTTCTCCACGCTTGATGGTCAAATTGACATGATGAAATACAACATGATCACCATAAGCCTTTTCCACATCCTCACATATAACCGGATAATCACCACTACGCATGGAAGGCGGAAATTTCAAATGAAGCGAAGAATTATCAACCTCATCCACTTCTATGGGAATCATCTTTTCAAGTTGCTTGATACGACTTTGCACTTGCACAGCCTTTGTTGGCTTATAACGGAAGCGCTCTATAAAATCCTTAATATCAGCAATTTCCTTCTGTTGATTTTCATAAGCACGTAATTGCTGTTCCCGACGTTCGGCACGCAGTCTGACATATTCGTCATACTTGACTTTATAATCATAAACCCGTCCGCACGAGATTTCCAAAGTACGGTTTGTGACATTATTAATAAATGCACGGTCATGACTTACCAGCACTACGGCACTGGCTCTGGTTGACAAGAAATTCTCCAGCCACTGAATACTTTCAATATCAAGATGGTTGGTAGGCTCATCCAACAACAAGACATCAGGACGGGACAGAAGCAATTTGGCCAATTCTATACGCATTCGCCATCCTCCACTGAATTCTTTCGTCGGACGGTTGAAATCCTCACGGTTAAATCCCAAGCCCATCAGCGTACGCTCTATTTCAGCCTGATAATTCATACCTCCCATCATCTGGAAACGGTCATTTTCATGAGTAAAACGGTCTACGAGTGCCATATAATCTTCACTCTCATAATCCGTTCTTTCTGCAAGTTCTTTATTCAAACGATCCAGATTCTCCTGCATCTCACGTATATGCTCAAAAGCCAAAGTAGCCTCTTCCATGACAGTACGCTCATCAGTCAGAATCATGACTTGAGGCAAATACCCTATCGTGGTATCTTTTGGAACAGCTACTGTTCCTTCTGTAGGCTGTTGCAATCCTGCAATGATTTTCAACATTGTAGACTTACCAGCCCCATTCTTACCGACTAACGCTATGCGATCCTTATCGTTTATGACATAAGACACCCCCTGAAATAAGGGGGTGGCTCCAAATTCTACTTCTAAATTTTCTACTGAAATCAAGGTTCTCTATATTTTTTTGCAAAAATAACGATTATTCGTGACTTTCAGAAACTAAAAATTCGATTTCTTCTTGATTCAGTGCACGATGATAAAGCCGACAATCCGAAACCGAACCTTCAAATCCACCTATTTTTATAGTACCCAACGGACATTCCTTCATATCTACGACTTGATCAATCAACCCATTAAGATAAGTTACCAGTCTTCCGTTCTGATAAGTCAAAACCAAATGAAATGTTTTAAACCGCTCTGCAGGATACCATTTGCCATTTGTTCCACGACCATAATTCAACCAAGAATCAGCTGATCCCAATAAATTGCAACTATTATATTGTTCTTCATCAGATTGAATATAAGGTTTCCACGATTCGGTATCCAAGCCATAAGCCCATTTACCACCATCACAAAGTAGTCCCCCAACAGAATCGGATGCCAGACTCAGACGAACCGCTAATGTGAAAGCAGAATTTTTCCACTTTTTATCCACCTTTATCTTCAGATGGTCTTTTCCATCCACAAAAGTTTTCAAATCATTCCCACAAATCAAAGCACTATCCAAAGCCAAAGGTCTCTCAGGCCAAATCATATCACCATAAATGGCAGTCGGATATCCTGGACGTTGGTTACTGACAATCCAGTCATAATAATCGCCATGCATCCACACCAACCGCAATGGAGATTTTTCCGAACCTGGCAAAATATACGGCCGGACATTATTCTTACGTGAATGACGAGTTATTCTTTCCGTATCGATTTGTCCAGATCCGGTATTAACCGTATATTTTATAATTTCATACATCTTACCAAAAGCACCATTGACAGGCACCGAACAATACACCACATTAGGTTGAACAGGGTCTAAAGCCATTCCTGCGCTATAACACTTTTCAATATTTGAAGTCTGATGAAAATGCCCTCCTCCATTAACAAGGAAACGACTCTCCCATTTACTTCCATCCCAATATACATAATAATAATCATGTGAGGCTTTATCATCACTAATCTTCACCATCGCTATAACCGGATATCCGTTTTTATCAGACACGATCTGCCAAACCCAATCACGCATTCCCGGTGTATGATCAACAACGGTCACAGAATTCTTACTGAGATATTCTTCCGTTTTATTCACACGTAAAGGTCCAGCTGCTATATCGGACAAGACATTCCCTTTCACATCCTCAAGCTGCAACGTATTAATATTGACATAATTAAAGTAAAGCCAGTTAGGTTGTTCATTATCAGGATGACCAGTTGTATAGGTCAACATAATCTTATCCTTGCCATTAGACTGATACTTTGCATAAGGACGTGCTCCGGATGACTGAACCATCTGATATGGCCCCCAATCAAATTCAACATTATCATTTTCATCCGGCATAGTCAACCTGGCAATCGTCGGATGCCAGTTAATCCCTCTCCAACACAAATAAATGTGCTCGGGATCATCAGAAAGAATAAAAGGAGAAGGATATGTTGTATTATCCTTAGTCACCAGTTTATGCTCTTTTCCCAAAACTGTAACATCACCAGGAAGACGGGATATCCTATAATAAAAACAGGATTCATCTGTATGCCGCGAATAGAAAATCATAATTCGCCCGTCAGGCAATACCAAAAAAGTAGGATTATTATGATCATCCGGCTGAAAGTAAGAACGAATCAACACTTCTTTTCGTTCACCCGACAAGAAATCATACTGTACGGCTTTAATATTCCCGTGCACATCTATATACCCAATATAACTTCTGTTTATATCTCCCGTTGGACTTTCATAATGAATAGCACGCGGATCAGCAAACCAACACCAAGCCCCTTCATCTGCCATACATTCTCCTTCATATACCGCAGCACGATCAGAAATCCGTTGCGCATATCCAGCTAATACACACCAACAAAAACCAATAACTCCAATGATTCTCCACAATAAGTTTCTCATATAATAAAAAGGTTAGATTGAAATTCACACAAAATTAACAAATTATATTTATTCGCGCTATACTCTGTCTACTTTTTACCTTCCCGATACAAAACAATTGCCTATTCTAATCCAATAAAGAGAGTCAAGGTCAAGTATTCATTTTATTCGCCAATAAAACTAAAAACACTCTTTATTTACAATAGAATAGGCAATATGTAACATTTTTTAATGTTTACATCTCTACACAAGAGACGTTAAACATCGGTGCAAATGTAGATATAATTATTAAATTAGCAAAACAAACCGGTCTTTTTTTGAGAAAAAAATCGTTTTTTTAAATCAAGACACCATATTTTGAAATATCACCCTATTATAATATAGTATATTAAGCGTAACGACTTTTATATTCTATTTTATATATAGTCTAAATAACATGAAACGCATCTATTTACTAATAGATTATCTTATATTTCTTATTATAGAGCAAAAATTAGTTAGATACCATCATTAATATTATCTTATAGTAGATCTTGATAATCCAGCTAGTAATATCATTTCAAATAAATGTCATTTATGTCTATTATTCTCATATAATATTATTATAATCAAATAAATATTTTTACCCGTTCAAATTATTAGATATTTCTATGAAATAAGATTTTTTAATATAAAGTAAATTCACCAATATATACTTTAGAATAAATTTATATTACTCTTTAAGATTAATCAATTACATAATATTATTAGTTTTTACTCTAAAGTGTACATATATAAAATATACTGTGTAAATAATTCACAATAGTAATTAGTCAATATTTATAAATCCACAATTATTAACTGCCTTGATTATTACTTTTATTTTTTACTTGACTTTAGCTAGGGCTTTATTTCCCTGACTGATTAATATTCCTATAACCTATTTTACTAAATTACATCTAAACACTACCCATAAATACTCACCCATTCCTCTTTTAATAGGAGTCTATAATTATACAATAATAGTCTATTCCATAAACAAAATAAACAGTTAATAAAAGCGAATTCAGCCGTACACTTTTTTTCTTCATTTTATTTATAATATTATCAAATAATTATCATTAATTAAAAAACTCAAGCAAATATAACACATTATAAAAATTAATACTTTATGATAAATATAATTTTATATTATAAATATATAAACAAAGATAATAATTGACTTTGCAATATTAAAATATCTGTTAATAAATCGGGATTATAATATTTAATATACTGTTTCACAATTTATTAATTTTTCTTGTGTAGAAAAATAAAAGATAAGTCTATTATTAACAACTCAAAAAAGACTATTATTGACATATAAAATATAATGTATACTTAAGAAATATTAATAACATATTTTTAACTAATCAGTTTTTATTATGAAGAAAAAGTTTATTAGTGTAGCAATGTTTTCTGCATTGCTTATCAGTACACCAGTTTTCGTTGGTTGTTCTGATTACGATGACGACATTTCTAATCTTCAAGGGCAAATTGATTCCTTGAAAGGTCCAGATGTGTCTTCATCAGAAGCTTTGACTGCATTGAACAATGCACTCAATGACTTAAAGGCTGATGTCGCTACAATTACCAGTGGTAAGGCTGACAATGCAGCAGTAATTGAATTGCAGGAAAAAGTCACAGAACTGACTAATCTGATCAATGGCTCAGATGGAAACGAAGGTGAAATTGCTGGATTGGCAGAACAGATCAAAGACCTGCAAGAGCAAGTTAATTCTGTGAAAGGTGATCTTGACGAGAAATACGAGCAGCTTGTTCAGAAGCAGGATGAATTGGAAGGAAAAATCAAATCTCTTAATGACCAAATTTCAAAGGCTGCTTCTACAGAAGAAGTGGACAGCTTGAAGAAAGTGCTTGACGATCATGTTAAAGCATGGAATGAGGTGAGCCAAGATGTTACTGAAGCTGCTGCTTGGGTTAAGAATAACGGTGAATCTTTGGCTAAGTTGACTGCACAGGTTACTAAGATAGAAAGTCTTATCAATGTGATCTATGCTGCAGGTGAAGGCACAACTATCGAAGATAATGAAATATTGGCCGCTATTGCTGCCCTTCCTACTACCAATGATGATTTGGCAAAGCTTCAGGAAACTATCAATGGCAAAGGTTCTGAAAAAGGCATATTGGGACGCTTGGAAGATATTGAAACTTGGAAAAACACCATTACTGAAGCTTTGATTGAGAATAAGTTTGTTGATGGTAATGGCGCTGCCAGTATGAGCCAGGCTCTCGCTGATCTGAATTGGGTCAAAGAACAGTTGAAGGATGGAACTAATCCTGATGATCCTACCATTCTTGACAGAATGAACAAGCTGGAAGAGAATTACGCTACTCTGGCAGCTCTTGCAAGTCAAGTTCAGAGCATCGTGTTTGTACCATCAAATTACGACGATCCATATAAGCTTGAATCAGAAAAATTAATGATTCTAAAGCCGGGGACAACTAATGACTTTCAATTAGTTGGTGTAAAAAATGAAAACACCATATCGTTCCGTATTACACCTGCATCAGCTGTTAAGGATTTTACAAAGAATTATAAGCTTACTTTCGATGGCAAAGAAGTAAGAGGAGTTGTAACTGATCTTAAAGTAGGCGAAGCTCAAATTGATGAAGCTAATGGTATTGTAACTTATCAAATTACAAATCCTCCTACAGTTTCAGCGGGTAGTAAAGGCTGGGCCGTTTGTGCAAAATTGATAGCAAACACTGATAAAGATGAAAATGATCAGATTATCAATAATAATGGTACTGATCTAGTTTCCAATTATTTTGTAATTGGAAATAAAGAAAATTATTATAAAGATATCACAGTAAAGAATTCTGTTGCAGCAAACAGATCTGTTGAATGCTATCTTGATGAACCGACTGAAAACTCAACATGGGATTTAACAAGTTCATTCCAAGACGCAATAGGAGGAACACCATGCAATAATGCAGGTGTTGCGACTGGAGTATGGACTGCAATCGACTTTACTTCATTTGGTGAAACTCCTCAATTATCATACCGGGCAGCTACTTCTGGAGTATTTAATATTGAATCAGGTGTTTTAACACCTGCGAATGCAGGAAATGCAGAAATCGGCAGAAGTTCCGTTATTAATGTTACTATTAACATAGCAGGTGTTACATACAATAATGCCAATTCTTTCACTGTAGATATTGTTCGTCGTACGGTTAATGTAAATCTTAATACAACATGGTCTGGAAATCCAACAATCAAGTGGAATGGACTTGTTGATCAATATATCAAATTACCGGCAGAGTATACAAGAAAAGCTATAAATGCTACTGAATTGAGTACTTCTGACTTCTTTGATTTAACAGACCAAAATGCAGGTTCTCGTTCAGGCATTTATTTGATTAAAGGTAATGAAATTGGCGCTGGAATAACAGACATAAACGGTGAAGCAATAGAAGCACAATCACTTTATTTAGTAATTGAAGCTGGTTCTTCTATTCCATCAGACCAAAATCTATCTTTGATATTGGAAGAAAGAGCATCAAGCGGTTCTAGTACAACAATGACATCATCATATACATTTAATGTTGCTGTCGCTGCCACAGATTATAGTTGGTTGGATGATACTCAAGATAAGCTTGTGAAGAAACCTGGTCAATGGAATGGTGATAACCTTTCTCTCAACTTCAACGTGAACGGAAGTAGTTTAGGTAAGTCATTTGATTTGGATGAATTCTATTCAAATATTAGCACTCTTAGAGCTAAAGCTGCTAATGTAGGTGCAAAAGTTTCATATGAAATACTTACAACGCCATATAGTGGTGTATCTCTGAATACAGCAACTGGTAAATTAGAATTTGATGCTGCAGGAAGCCAGTACAACTATATTAACACTCCAGAACTTAAGATTAAAGTTAAGATTACATTTGGTAATCAGCCTACATCTAAAGTTTACGACGAGCATACAGCTGTTTATACAGTCAATCCGAAAACAAGTGGTGAGTGGACTGGAAATATTGCTAATAGCATGACTCTTGGTTTGTTGAATGAATCATACTATCCGCTTAAGGGTATGAAATGGGTTGATTACAGAGGTGAAAAACTGGTATATTGGAAGGAGACAGCTCAGGGTGACAATACATTCGGTTATGTATGCAATAGCATATTATCGTCTATATACGGAAACGATGATGTAAAGATTGGATTCGTATCAGGTCCGAATGCAGATATTAACGAACCACTGAAGGCTAACGATCCAAATAATTACCTTTATGTAAATCAGAACGGTGCTACTAGTGCTAGTGCAAACTTTAATGGAAAAGGAACTGTAACATTTACTGAAAATGGAAAGAATGCCAATTTCGAGACGGCCGTAACTGCTACATTGCGTATTAAAGTCTCTTCTCGTTGGAGTGAAATCAAGGGAATAGAAAAGGGTTATTATGATATCACCCTGACTATCCCTGCAGGTGCACATCAGTAATTAACCGACATTTTTCGTAAAGAAAAATAGGAGGATTACAATATGACAAGCGGTCCCACATATTTATAATTATAAAATATGTCGGGACTGCTTTCCTTTATTAACCTAAAATTTATAACGATGAAAAAAAATCTACAAGTAATAAAAAACCTGGCTGTCTTATTAGGTTTTATACCTGTTTCACCAATCGTTAGCGCATCATTAATTACGCCAAAGGCTATAATTAATACCTCACAGCCTGCAAAACAAATCAAATCTTCATCAACTGATTTCTCTTCATATATTATAAATGCCGATTGTCAAACCGAAAATCTTGGATGGGTACGTCACTTTAAGAATGTTGCGGGGGGATTCCTTGTTGATAACAGGGATCTTGACAGCGAAGTTTATTCAGGTAAAGGTGTGGAATTTTGGATAGGTAGCAATTCTCCTTTGCAGAATACCCCACTTATTTTGCAGAAAATTCCCTATCTTCCGATAGGACAATATACATTAAAGGCATTTGCTACTGGTCGTTCACAAACCGACAATTCGAATAAAGGTACTCTTCAGCTATTTGCAAATGAAGGAGTCACTGCGGTAACATCAACTAAATGGCAGTCTGTAGAGACTATTGGATCAGTGAATTATGATGGCATACTCAATATCGGACTTAGTTCCGGTTCAGACAATCTAAACAACTGGGTAGCCATTTCACAAGTCCAACTTTTAAGATTAAACAATGAATCTTCATTAAATGTAGCGATAGAAAGTGCAAAAAAAGCAGCTGAACAATGGCAATTTGCGGATGTATCTCAACTCAATATGGCAATAGTTTCAGCAGAAAATGCTAAAAATACGGCACAAAATACTGATGATTATAGTTTGGCTCTTGATGAATTGAATCATGCATTGGTTCAAACAAAAGAATCCCTTTATAAATACGCTTCAGAACAGCAACCAGTTGATGTCAGTTATTTAATTCAAAATGCCCAATTTTCTAATAACAATTTGAACAATTGGTATTCTAGTGTAAATCCAGCATTCAAGGGTGGCTTTTTTGAGGTCTATCATAGTTCATTAGATATGAGCCAGGAACTGAAAGGACTTCCCAATGGTAAATACCGTGTAAAAGTACAAGCGCGCAGACGTGTTGACAGTGGCAATGATGCTTTTTATCTTTATGCCATTGCTGGCAACAAAGAAACAACAGCAAAAATCACTCATGCAACTCATACAGAAGGTAATGGAGGATTCCATTTGGAACAGAATGGATATGAAATGACTTATGATTCACAGGCTTCCGTCACTTATGTAGATGCAACCGTATGGAATGGAACGCTGACTATAGGAATTCGTACTTCTGAAAGTAATTTATGGGTTGTTGTAAATGATTTTTCATTGGAATATCTTGGAAAACTTGATTTGGGTTCACTATGGGATGAAATGCTTGAAGCTGGCCATTCGATAGACCAAACTCAAATACCACAGTCAATAGCTGAACGCTTAAATAAGGCATTGGAAACAGAAGTGTCGGAAGATAATGAGGAAGAATGGGCCGCTGCACTTGACGAATTGACTCAAGCAGTTACTCTCGCAGATGCCGTCATTGAACCTTATGCCGAAACAAAAGCAAAGGTTAATGAACTAAAAGATATACAAGCCCATTCAACAGCAAATAACAATACCATAGCCCAAGACTTCCAAACTGCTATTAATTCCGCAGAAGAAAAAATAGAACATATCAGTAGCGTAGAAGAGATTAACGCCATTTATGCATCATTAGAAGAGTCCCGAAAGGTATATATCAATAATGCTGTTCCTGTTGCTGGTTATGGTTTTGACATGACATATAAGATCGGTAATCCTACTTTTGATGCAGCCAATAGTGAAAGTTGGATATTAAGCGATTATTCCGGACAAGCCAACTATCCCCAATTCGGTGGCGGAAGTATAGAATTCTGGCATTGTGGCTTCAAACTTAGCCAGATTATCAAGAATTTACCTAACGGTGAATATACTCTATCCGTACAAGCTGCAGCAACCAGACCTGAAAGTGTGCAAATCTTTGCTGGGGGAATCACAAATACAATGAGCAACATAAGTCTAAAAATTGATGGAAGCAGTCTGGGAGCTACAGCTTTGGCATTTGCCTCTAATAGAGATGATTATAGGTCATACATCAATTTTAATGTAACGGAAGGTAATGCTTATATTGGAATTACGAACAGTAACTTAAATAACTGGGTCGTATTCGATGATTTTCGCTTGACTTATCTTGGAGAGAAATCCCAGTCATATTTCAATGATATGACAACCAAACTACAAAAAACAGAACAGCGTTACAATCTGACTGAAGCTGTACCTGACGGAATAGCTCAAAGAATTGAACAGGTTATTGCTACGGCAAAAGGCTTAGAGGCTACATCACCTATACCCCAAATGACTGATGCAATTAATGAATTAAATGCAATTAATAAGCAATTGGATTTAGTTGATGCCAATTATGCCAAATTTATTGAAATAGATAACATCTGTAAGGACTTACTCTCAAAAACTGAAAATAGCCAATCACAGGCTGATTTTATTTCAATCTGTGAGAATGCTGAAAACACAGTAAATATAACCACAGATGCCAACGATATAAGCATACAAACCGAACTCTTAATTGAAGCAAGAACCGCATTCATTAAAGCCGGCCCATCCGTAATGGAAGGAAAATCATTAGATGTGACCTTTATGATTCAGAATCCAGCATGCACAGCTAAAGAAGGTTGGGCTACTGCAGGAACAGAAGGCAACTTCCAATGTAAGCCAGATGCTGCAGTAGTAGGGGAATATAACGGTATATTCCTTGAAAAATGGGATGCATCAGTAGCTTTTACAAAAGATCAAATGCCAATATATCAAAATATCAATGACCTACCGGAGGGAATCTATGAACTCCGTGCCGCAGCATTCCGTAAGAATCTTAGCGGTAACGGACAGACTTCGGAATACTCTGTAGCCTTGACTCTTAATGATGCATTTACAGTGATCAATAGTAATGTGATGAATTATTATACTGTCAAAGGATATGTAGGTTCCGATGGCATAGCAACAATTGGCTTGAAAGCCATGTTTGACAACCAAGCCAATTGGAACGGCATAGCTGATGTTTCTTTATGGTACTTAGGCAATGAGACTACTGCTTATGAAGCCATGAAAGATGAATTGGCAGATGAATTGGTGAGCAGATCAGATACAATGACAATCACTAGAAAGCTACGTGAATATATGCTCAACTGTGCACAAGCTTCTGAATCAGCAACAAATATCGAAAGCATTATTGATATATGCAATGAAATGCGTACACTATTGACCAATGCTACCGAAGCAGTAATAGCGTACCAGGTAGCATCTGAAGCACGTAACAAATCAGTATTCCTATTAGACAACTCAAAAAATGGGGATCGCACTACTTTTGAGAATGAAATAGATCGTTATGAGAATGAAATGGAACTTGCAGATAATCGAACGTCACTATATGATTTATCCACAAAATTCAGGACTATCAATCAGAATTATATGATTAGTGAAGGGGCTCGTCCTATCAACGGTACAGCTTTTGATCTGAGTTTCCTGATCACAAACCGCAATTTCGAATCTGGTACAAATGGCTGGAATACAGATGCTTCAATCGAAAATGGCGAAAATTTCAGAGTTTGGCAAGATGCGAGTGTCAACGGTGAATATAATGGAAAATTCTGTGAACGTTATTATAACGGGCAAAACCGTCTTGATGAAGCAAATGGTGGTAGAGCTATTTACCAAGTACTGACAGGACTTCCTAAAGGCATGTACAATATAAAAGCTGCAGCCTTTGGACAACGGGTGTGGATTGGTGAAGCATATAGCAATAATAATATCAGCCTTTATTTGAATGAACGTCAGGAAGAAATAAAACAGAATGTATTGAATTACACCTATATACAAAATGTTCTACATCAGGGAGGAGATATGGAATTTGGTATTCTTCTGAATGAGCAGAATAAATACAATTGGATCGGATTAGGTGATGTACAGCTTTATTATTTAGGAAACATAGATTTGAAACTTTATGAAAATACTGAATTTAGCAATGATCATGATAACTTAGCTGATGTCACCCTCATGACCAGCAATGATGCTGAACGCTGGCGTACACTTTGCCTGCCGTTTGATGTAGACGCAGCAACGCTTAACGATCAGATGGAAGTCCGTGAGATTACCGGTTTCGAAACAAACGGCAAGGATTGCATTTTTACACTGGGACGTCCTATCAGTGGTATCAGCGCAGGAAAGACCTATGCCGTCAAGATGAAGAACAATACCGGAAGCGTCGTTCTCAATGATGTCTTTATTCCTGCCGGTCTGACACCGGAATCCGCAGTTCTGGAAAACAACGGAGTAAAAGCCGTCATCAAAGGATACTTCGCACCAGAAGAACTCGAAAACGAATGCTACACCTTGTATGAGGAACAGGATGCATTTACCGTCCCGTCAGACCATATGGCAAAAGCTTTCCAGGCCAGTTTGAAACTGGAAGGAGCAATGGATGCTTACGAAAGAATACTGCTTTCAGTAGACGGTATCATCACCTCCATTGACAATGCATATCATGCAGGATCAGAAATAGACGTTTACAACGTTAACGGTATCATGATCAAAAAGGGAGTTCAATACGAAAATGCATTGAAGGACCTTCCAAAAGGTATTTACATCATCAATGGGAAGAAAGTAATGAAATAGGGTTTTAATAGGTTATATTGGAAGCTCACAAATCCAATATATTGTTCAACAATCTCATTTAAATGGGATAGCGGCGTCCGGGCTTGTGAAAGTCCGGACGTTTATTTTGTAAATTATAATTCATCACAAGTCTGCCTAAAAGTAATTTTTTTATCATTAATAAAATATAACAGCACACACTAAATCAATTTATAATGTCAATTTTTAGGTTATATATACTTTTGTATCATGCAGTATATTATTTAAATAATAATTGACTTCATAATTGTTAAATAAACGTTAATATACATCTTATATTTATATCAATATACTGTTAATCATATATATAATTTTTCTTGTGTAGAGATGTGAAAAATGCATCATTATTAGACAAGAAGAAAAGTCATTATTGTAAGTAAGAAAGAAAGTAAAAATAAAGAACTAATCGGTTATATATGAAGAAAATATTCATTTTTTCCAGCTGTTTTCGATGCATTATAGAACTTAAATCAATTTTATGAAGCCCGTATATAAATAGCGAAGTTAATTTGAATATACATTATAGAAAAAATAGAGAGTGATTTATAGTTTTTAACCAAAAACATTTTATTTATGAAGAAAAAGTTTATTAGTGTTGCGTTGTTTGGTGCTGTAATTATTGCATCATCAAGCGTACTTTCTTCTTGTAAAGACTACGATGATGATATCTCATCAGTACAAGGAGAACTGCACACTGGACTAGATGCATTGAATGCACAGTACAATGCGTTGAATGAAGCCTTGGAAGCAGCTAAGTCTGAAGCTAAAGCTGCACAGGAAGCTGCTACTGCCGCTATCAATGAAGCTCAGTCCACTGCAGACGAAGGTGTAAAAGCTGCAGCTGAAGCTAAAGCTGAAGCAGAGCTTGCTAAACAAGCTGCAGCTGAAGCAAAGGCAGATGCCATAGCTGAAGCTCAAAAACTGGTTGAAGAAGTCAAGAAAATGATTCCTAGCACTGACGGCTTTGTTACTGACGAGACTCTCAATGCTAAAGTTGAAGAATTACTTGCTAAAATTGCAGCTGTAGATGTAACAGATGAATTGGCAGCTCTGAAAGACCAGTTGAATGGAATTAATCTTGATGAAGTTTCAAGCGCTATCGAACAAATGAAAATTCAGCTTGAAGCTGTGCAAAAATTTGAATCTCTCATTACAGCCAACCAGAATTCTATTACTGATTTACAATCTAAATACGCTGAAATAAATAAGTCCATTGAGACTATTAATACAGAAATGGAAGGCCTGGCAAAATTGTCAGACGTAACTAATTTGGAAGAGCGTGTTAAAGCAGCAGAAGAAGCGCTTAAGAATGTAGAACAGGATGTAACTATTGTTAATCAGAACTTGGTTACTATTTTGGGTAAAGGTTTGAGAGGTCTGGTATTCTATCCTAACTTATTCATTAACGGTATCGAAGCTGCTGAATACGGATTTGTACGTAATACCGTAATGGTAGACAACAAAAATGCCAAACTAACAGGTACTGATAACGAAGATAATGCATATACATTGTTGGGTAATCATACTAACGGACGTGCAATTGACTATACAGAAGGCTCAAATACTGCTGATGTCAATCCTTACGTAGAGATTTCTTACCACATGAATCCTTCCAACGCTGAAGTTAAAGAAGCTGGTAACGTGGCATTTATCTCTCGTAATGCAGAAGTTATCGGTCTTCGCTCAACTGAAGCAAATGTTGGCGGAATTGCGGCAAAAGGCGTTAGCACTGCAAATGGCAAATTAAATGTGAAGATCCAAGCAAATGGTGCTGCCTTGGAAAAAGCAAATGAAAATGGAGAAGGTACTATCTTCGCTGCACAAGTTAATGCAGGTGATACCGTAGTAACTTCTGATTATGCTCTGCTTTATCCAACTAAGATTAAGATGGAACATTTGGCATTCAATGATCCTAAGTATCTTGCTGAAGATTGCAATGTAACCGGTTTCAATGATGTTCTGTTTGACGAGCCAAGCAAAGCCGTAGAGTTCAAGGGTGGAGAATGGAATCAGCCTGAATTTGACAACCTGATTCATCCGGTACAGGAACCATTATGTATTCCTTATAATGAAGAGATTGACCTTAAGAAGATGTTCCAATTGCACTATAGCTGGGATTCACCTACTAAGAATGCAACAGAACACGCTATTATTCTTCCTGGTGAGGAGTCTTATTATGGCTTGAAATACGAATATAACCTGATTAAATATACTATTGGTAAGAATGGTACTTCTGAAAGTATGTACGCAAGCTTAAACAATGGCGTTTTGAAACCATGTATTGTAAAAGCAGACGGAACTTCAGACATTAATACTCAGGGACCTTCTTCTATTGGTAGACATCCGCTGGTACAGGTTTTGGTTCGTGATACCGTTAATAACGTAGTTGTATTGGATGGTTATGTACAATTTGAGATCATAGACGTACCTAAGTACACTATGACTGATGTATTCGATGCCAAGACCATCAAATACGCACCTTGCGCCGGTGATTCTAAGAAGATTTACTGGTATCAGGTTTCAGACCTACTGTATGAATATTCTAAGATGTCTAAGGAAGAATTCGAAGAGACATACGAAATAGAAGAAGTTAACGGTCAGGTTAAGCAGTTCGTTTGGAATGGTACAGGTACTCCTGCTCAGGGTGAAATAGCCAATAGTTTCAGAGAAATTACCAACACAGCAGAGCAAATTGGTACTATTCTCTTCAATCGTGATGTTGATCCTGACAATGATGGAAGTACAACCAACACCTTCACATGGAACTTTGATGGTTGCAACACTGTGAAGATCTATGAAATGCCAGGACGTACTCATACTGTTTACGTACGTTTCGCACGTGTAAACAACAAGATCTCTTCTGATTACCGTTATGTATACTTACCTATCAAGGTTAGCATGAATGACAGAAATGAGAAGATCGGTACAATCGGCGACAAGATTAAAGAATATTGGTTTAGCAATAACCGCTTCCCGGCTGAATACGCATTTACTCGTTTGAATGTTCACTATCCAAAGGATAATGGTAGCACTTTACCATTTGAGATTTCATTGACTCAGGTATGGAACGGTAATGCTATCAATATTTCAGGACTTGATGGTACATATAAGGCTTATAACCCAAGTCAGGGTGCAGGTCACAAGTTCTTCTTCGCTCCATTCGAAGGTTCTGACAACAAACGTAAGGGAGACAGTGGCAGAGAATATACTTTGAGCGCAGGTTCAAGTTCTATGTTCAGCGTATGTGAAGGTTCTTATAATTGGGACGCAACCAACATCGGTAACAATGATGCAAATATCGGCATCATCAATGAACATGCAGTTGATCCTAATGAAGGCGTATTCATGAACGATGTAGTTACAGCCAGCTACAATGGTGTAACTCAGAACGTCGCTAAGATTCATCACAACAATGGCGAACCTTACATTGAATTCTGCCAGACAGAATTTGCAAAGGATTTGCTGAATGGCTATGAATCTCAGAGATTGAATCAAGATGGAACAGATGGCGCACAGCTCTTCGTTAACATCGGCGTTGTAGCATACGACGGTTGTATTGTCAAGGCTATTCAGAACAACATCAATCCTGCATATTTCGTTCGTCCAATCGATATCACAGGTGTAAACGATGTATTTGTTGATGCAACTGACAATGGTAACAAAGCTTATGTATTCGACCTGTTCGAGTTCTCTGATTGGAGAGAGATCAAGTTTGCTGATCAGCCTTGGTACTATGCATTCTACAACATTAAGAATGTAGAAATCAACGAAAACGAAGTTATGACCAATCTCAACCAGGGAGACAAGAACTCATTCGTTAAGTTGTCATCAGTAACTGACAAGTTGAAGTTGACTTATATGGGTTGCAACACTACGGAATTGGATAGACTCCACCGTTCATACAATTATCAAGACGCAGATAAAGATGCAATCAATAATGGTTACCGTGCAGCTATGGGTTACATCTACTATGAGAACAATATGGACAACATCGCAGAATTTGATCTTCGTGTTCCAGTATCATTTACTTATGACTGGGGTACAATCACCAGAACTGTTGATATCCATGTTGAAAAGACTTTGAATCAAAACTAATTAAAATGATTCAATCATCTTGAAATAGAACTTTCAGAGTGTGCCTTTAACTAGAAAGGCACACTCTACTTATTCAAATACTTTTTTTAATTATAAGGTTAATGAAAAAGCTAAATCTATTTGCATATATCACAGCTATCAGTATTGCATGTCTTATTTCCTGCAAAGATAAAGAACCGGTCAAAGAACCAACAGAAGCAGAAGTTTTCAAAAGCAGTCTGACTTCCGAAGACACTACTCAGGTTTTATCTCTATGTAATAATTGCATGGAAACTTTAAAGAAAGGTGATATCGACAAAGCATTATCAATGATGCAAATGCTCAACAAGGACAGTACCCTATCACCTTTAAGCGAAGAAAAAAAAATGCAATTGAAAAAGAATTTCAAGATTTTCCCTGTACTAGACTATACCATAGAATATTTCACTTTTAATGAATCTGGTCTCAATGATGTGAAATACGAAATTGAATTTATCAAAAAAGAGCCAGGAGATCCCATGCCTAATACTATCGGATTTATGTTTAATCCAATTAAAGTTGACGGTAAATGGTATGTGGCTGTCAAAGAAGCAAATCAGGAAGTGCTGCGTCATTAACAACCTAATCTAATATCAATTCTTTTACATGAAAACAAGATTACTTTTTACCGCCGCCATAGTAGCAGCTACAAGTTTGGCATCGCAACCAGCATGGTGCGACCCTACACTGCAAACTACTACATTATCAACACCGTACACTAGTGAATCGCCATGGGTCGGAGAAATTTTATCTACCGAAGGGTCATATTATTTGTACAATATTGGACTTAAGCAGTTTTTAGGATGCGGAAATTCATGGGGTACACAAGCATCTGGTAATGAAATCGGAATCCCAGTTACATTTGAATTAGCCAACGGTAAATATACTATCAAAACAGATGCATACTATTCTGGTAAACACGTTGGATTAAACGGGTACGTAGATAATGGAGACAGTAACCAATATTGGGAATTCACCAATATCGGGGATGAAAATAATCCTGTTTATACCATAAAGGGAAACAACCAATACTTTGCCAACACAGAAAGAAATGTCATTGGTTTCAGTGATGTATTGGATGATAAAGCCAAATGGCTTGTCGTATCCCAAAAACAAAGAATTGAAAAATTAGAAGAAGCGAGCGAATCAAATGGTGTAGATGCTTCATTCTTTATTAAAAATCCGAATTTTGACAGAGCTGCAAGAGGATATTGGGAGGGCAGTTTTACAGCCGGTGGAAATGACGGTAGCAATGCTGCCACATACAACTATTGCGCAGAAAGATGGAATACAAATTTTGACGTACACCAGACTATAACAGATCTTCCTGCTGGAAAATACATACTATCCTGTCAAGGCTTTTATAGAGCCGGCGGCACAGGGGATGTCGTTGCCAACCAAGACAAACGAAACGCGGTCATATATGCCAATGGAACTACTACTCCTGTTATGTCCATTTTGGACGATGCAGGTAAAGTGGGAAGCGTCAACATCGATGGATACGGTGTTATTCCGAACTGGATGAATGAAGCAGCAACAGCGTTTAATGAAGGACTGTACAGTAATAATCACGTAGAAACAGTTGTGAAAGATGGAACCCTCACTATTGGGATAAAAAAGGATGTAACTATCTCTAATGACTGGTGCATATTTGACTCATTCAGATTAACTTATTATGGTCTTACCAGAGATCTTGTCATTGAAATTCTACAAAGTAATATAAATGAAGCTGATGGTCTGATAAAAAGTCTCCCCCTGATTTCTGCGTTGTGTGAACCGCTTAAGGAAACCATAGCAAACGCCAATGCCGCCATTGCAAACCCAAATTGCAGCACGGACAGCCTGAATTCTCTTAATGACAAACTTATTGCCGAAAAGGGGATTCTTTCTCCTTATCTTACCCCATATAATGATATTGTCACCCTGATCAACAGTTGCGAAACGACTTTGGCCAATTCAAGCGCTTCAGATGAAGCAAGAAAGACATTTCAAGACGCGATTGAAAATGCTAAAGCACAACTAGCAAAAGCAACTTCTGTTCAAGAAATAGAAGCTTTACATAAACCATTAATGACTGCAAATAACAATTATATGGCTGTAGCCATACCTACTGATGGAGGCTTCTTTGATGTGACATTCAAACTATCTAATCCAACATGTACAGAAAATTACGGTTGGAGTAAACATTATAAAAATGCGTCAGCATCATACAATGTCAATAATTCAAGTCTTAACTCTAGTGAATATGCCGGAGTCGGAATTGAAGTATGGCAAAGTTCACATGACGTATTTGATGGCGCCGACCTGATCTGGCAGACTTTGACAGATCTTCCTCAGGGTGTTTATGAGATCAGCGCATTGGTTACCGGAAACAACAATTCACCAGTCAACCTCAAAGCCAACGGAATTATCAACCAAGTAAGTTCCACCACATGGAAACGTGTTTCAGTCAAAACCATTGTAGATGAAAATGGAATTCTGAGTGTGGGTATTTCTGCACCACAAAACAACCTTAACAATTGGTTTACTTTGGCTGACGTCAAACTCAACTATTACGGCAATACCTTGGAATCCTTCTTGGAAGAAATCAACGAGACGGCATTCAGCTTAGGCATGAGCCTTAGAGGACGGATTCCCAATAATATGATGGGGGCAGTTAGCGATGGAGTACCTGTCATAGACGCAGAAGGAAATGCCATTACCTATACACTTTCCGAAGCTGCTGAACAAATTATCGAATGGCAAAAGAATACAGAGCTGGCCAAATCAGCGATTGAGCCATATGGTGAATTCTTGGCGACTCGCAGTTTTGTACAGTCAATCAACGACCAAACAACCGCTGACGAACAATACAAGAATACGTTGGAAGAGGCTGATTATACCTATACTGCACAAGCAATGGGGGCAGTCACTGTTGAAAATATCACCAATGCACAAAAACTGCTCAAGTCAGCGCTTGCCAACTATCTCCAGAACGTAAACGGACTTGCAGATGGCTGTACCGAACTTGATCTTACTGCATTTGTCAATGATGCTGATTTCACGGACAATGCCAGCACGGCATGGAAGACCACAGCTACAGCAGAAAACTTCAGACACATGAGCCCAAATGGCAGCGTCAACAGCGGGACATATAGCAGCAACTTCATCGAATGTTACGTTAATACAAGCAAGACCCAATATAACAGCAACAAAAAGTTGGTTTACCAGGCCCTAAGCGGAATGCCTAAAGGAAATTATGTGATGGAGGGTTATGCATTCAATCGCCGTGAGCATTTCGGATCTGACGACACTATAGAACCGAATCCCGTATATTTGTTCATTAACGGAAGCACTGCAGAAATCAATTCATACCCCAGTTCGGGATAAGAAATAGTTTATAAAAAAGTTGGTAGTCTCATAAAT
>OJNH01000789.1_pt1 | contig 27369 bp, 29 predicted proteins | sample 1597361 | NCBI WGS metagenome assembly OJNH01 (sample SAMEA2452136, study PRJEB22498) | human gut metagenome | biome: human feces; feature: human gut; material: feces | place: Australia | collected 2012
CAATTTATACACCAGTAAAAAAAGTAAATTATCAAGTAAAAAACACTAGAGTAGGGCAAATGGTTGACTATGATAAACTAATTATCGAAGTTTGGACAGATGGAAGCTTAAAAGCTCATGAAGCATTAAGCTTAGCAGCAAAAGTTATGACAGGACATTTAGAATTATTCATAGATTTATCAGAAGCAACAAGAAATACACAAGTAATGATAGAAAAAGAAGAGTCTAAAAAAGAAAAAGTATTAGAAACTTCAATAGAAGAATTAGAATTGTCTGTACGTTCATTTAATTGCTTAAAAAGAGCAGGAATTGCTACAGTAGAAGATTTAACAAATAAATCTGAAAGTGATATGATGAAAGTAAGAAATTTAGGTAAAAAATCATTAGATGAGGTAATTGCAAAATTACATTCATTAGGTTTAAATTTCGCTGAAGACGATGAATAAAAAGATAATATGCAATTAAATAAAATGGATACATGCTAAAAAGGAGGGAAAATAAGTGGCTACAAATAGAAAATTAGGTAGAACTACTGATATAAGAAATGCAATGTTAAAAACTTTAACAACAGATTTAATATTACATGGAAAAGTTGAAACAACAGAAGCAAGAGCAAAAGAAGTAAAAGCAATAGCTGATAGTATAATTTCTTTAGCAGTAAAAGAAAAAGACAACTTTGAAAATGTAGAAGTAAAAGTAGTTAAAGCAAAATTAGATTCTAAAGGTAACAAAGTTACAGAATTAGTAAAAAGCAAAAATGGAAATGAGTATTTAAAAGTTGTTAAAGAAGAAAAGACTGAAACAAGACAAAAAGATATGCCATCAAGATTAAATGCAAGAAGAAAAATGATAACAAAATTAAACAAAGTAAAAGATGAAAAAGGAAATAATATAGACTTAATAGCAAAATTATTCAATGAAATTGCTCCAAAATACGAAGGACGTGTTGGAGGATATACAAGAATAATTAAAGCTGGACCTCGTAGAGGAGACGGAGCTGAAGTAGCTATATTACAACTTGTTTAATAAAAATTGAATATAAAATTATCAAGAGTGGAGTAGAGAACGGCTCGTTAATCCCACAGCAACCTACCTAAAGGCAAGGTGCTAAAACCGACAAAGCAGAAGCTTTGAGTGATGATTAAAAAATAAAGAACTCTTAGCAAAAAGCAAAGAGTTTTTTATTTTTTATATTAGAGAGAAAGGAAGTAATAAATATGAAAAAATTATATTTTACATCTGAAAGTGTAACTGAGGGACATCCAGATAAATTATGTGATTATATTTCAGATACAATATTAGATGAAGCTTTAAAACAAGACAAATATTCAAGAGTAGCTGTAGAAACATTTGCGTCAGCGAATAAAATAACAATAGCTGGACAAATAACAACAAATGCAAAATTAGATATTGAAAAAATAGTTAGAAATAGAATTAAAGAAATAGGATATGACAATGCTGATTTAGACATAGACTATAAAACATGCCAAATAGATATAAATATAACTAAACAAAGTTCAGATATAGCACAAGGTGTAGATGTAGGAGGAGCTGGAGATCAAGGAATAATGTTTGGGTTTGCATCAGATGAAACTGAAGAATATATGCCATTTGCAATATCAATGGCACATAAATTATCAAAAAGACTTACTGATGTTCGTAAAACAGGAATATTACCATATTTAAGACCAGATGGAAAAACACAAGTAACAGTAGAATATGAGGGAAATCAAGTAAAAAGAATAGATACAATATTAATTTCAACACAACATAATGCAGATGTTGATATGGACGCTTTAAAAACAGATATTAAAGATAAAGTAATAAATGCAGTAATACCACAAGAGTATCTTGATGAAGATACAAAATATTATATAAATCCGACTGGAAGATTTGTAATAGGTGGTCCTTTAGGAGATACTGGATTAACAGGAAGAAAAATAATTGTTGATACATACGGTGGATATGCACGTCATGGTGGAGGAGCATTTTCTGGAAAAGATGCTACAAAAGTGGATAGATGTGCAGCATATATGTTACGTCATATTGCTAAAAACATTGTTGCAAATGGATATGCTAAAAAATGTGAATTACAAGTAGCATATGCAATAGGAGTTGAGCAACCAATGTCAATATTTATTGATACATTTGGAACAAATACAATTCCAGAGGATAAAATTGAAGAAATTGTTACAAGAAATTTTGATTTAACACCAAAAGGAATTATAGAATATTTAGGATTACGTGAGCCAATATTTACAAAGACAACAAATTATGGACATTTTGGAAAAACAGAATTACCTTGGGAAAAAATAATAGAATTGAAATAATTAATCACATTAAAATAAAAAAAACATATAATAGCCATAAGGAGGAAAGGGTATGGAAAACTTCATTATAAATTCTGTACTTTGGACACTTGCTCTTTATGGCTTGTTTGAGTTAATTAAACAAATTATATATATGTATACATATACAAATATGAGAGAAGATGGAATATACATAATAATAGCAGTGAAAAATCAGGAAGATAGAATTGAGGGTTTTTTACGTTCAATTTTATTTAAAATTTTATATGGAAAGGAAGATTATATAAAAGATATTATAGTGGCTGATTTAAATTCTAAAGATAAAACGAAAGAGATTGTTAATAAATTGTCTGAAGATTATAAATGTGTTAGGATTACAAATTGGAAAGAATGTAAAGATATTATTGATAATATTAATGATATAGATAAAATATGATGTAATTTATTTTAAATTAATATAAAAAAAGGAATATTATTTAGAGATCAAATTTTTAAGTGATTGTAATAATATTCTTGTTTTTTTGTTTTTTTTTAGTTATAATAAATTTGTAAAATTGAAAGGAGATGATATTTCTATGAGCAATAATAATTTAATAGATAAAGACACTAAAACTATTGAAAGAAGAAGAAAAATATTTAGAATTTTGGGTATAATTGGTGCTATTGTGAGTGGAATATGTAATCTATTAGAGATAATAGCAGATGATTTTAGTTTTTCAAATTTTGCATTTTTTTTATTTTTTATATTTATGGCAATAAGTTCAAAGAAACAAATAAAGGAAAAGGAGGAATCTAATGATGAAAGATGAAAAAATAATACAATATTTAAAAGATGCTAATCTTTGGGGAGAAAACAATCTTTATTTTTTTGCAATGGCTCCTAATAGTTTTTCTAATCAGAAAAGCATTTATGGAACTAAACAAATGGAAATAAAATTTTATATAGTAAATGAAAATGAAAATGGAATTGCAATTATTCCATTTGACGAAACATTAAAGAGTATAAAACAACTTATAACTATAATTCCACATGAAAATATTAAGGAAGTGTATACTGAGAAATATAAATTTATGTTTTTTTTGAAAGGAAATAGATTGATTATAAAAACAAATGAAAATAAAGTTGTAGAATTAGAGTGTCCACATCCGAAAAAAGAAACAGAAGAATTTTTAAACTCTAATATATATAAATTTATTTTAAAATATAAAAATAATGAGCATAAAGAGAATAAGAATGTAATAATGAAGATAGATTTTACTTTAAAAGATAGAATTAATATTAATAATGATTTATGTTGTAAAATAGAAATAACAGACAATAAAAAAATTAAAGAAGATATTAAAAAATTATATTCTAATAAAATATTAGAAGCCATGCAATCAGGAAAAATGAAAATTTATTTTTATGCAGAAACACTTCCAGATGATGAGAAAACTATAAAAATAACAACAGAAATTTTTACAGAAGTTCTTTACGATATGGGATGGTATTTTAAAGACAACGAGATAGAAGCTAATGATATAGAAGATAATAATTTTGAAGTTATAATTGTTGCAGAAGAACAGAAAACTCAAGACATATATATAACTGCATGTAAGAAAATGGGATTAATATAAATAAATGCTTGATAAAAAGAGAGAGGAGTATTAAAAATAATGGAAAAATTAGCAATATTAGATTGTGGAGGGCAATACACTAAAGTAATTGACAGGAGAGTTAGAGAATTAGGGGTAAAATCAGACATATTACCAATTAATGCAAAATCAGACGAATTACAAGAATACAAAGCAATAATATTATCAGGAGGACCTAATAGTATATCAAATGATGAAAGGCTAAAATTTGATGAAAAAATATTTGAATTAGGAAAACCAATATTAGGAATATGTTACGGAATGCAACTAATGTCAGACCATTTTGGAGGAGTAGTAGACAGTAATGTTATAAAAGAATATGGACAAAATGAAATTTGGGTAGATACAAAATCACTAATATTTGATGGAATAGATGAAAAGCAAAAAGTACTTATGAGCCATGGAGATACTGTAAAGATAGAACCAAAAGGGTTTAAAATAATAGGAAAATCTGGAGACACAATATCAGCAATAGGAAATGAAGAAAAAAGAATGTATGGACTTCAATTCCATCCAGAAGTAGACTTAACAGAAGATGGAATGAAAATTTTAGAAAATTTTATTAGAAAAGTTGCAGAATATAAAGATTTTTATGCATTAGACGATAGAATAGAAACATCAATAAAAATGATAAAAGAAAAAGTTGGAGAAAATAAAGTAGTTGTACTTGTAAGCGGAGGAGTAGATTCAGCAGTTACAACAGCATTACTTATAAAAGCATTAAATCCAGACAATGTATATGCAATACACATAGATTCTGGATTTATGAGAAAAAATGAAAGTGATGTAATATGTGAAAACCTAAAAAAACTTGGATTAAAAAATCTAATAAGAGAAAATGCAAAAGATTATTTTTTTAATACAGTTGTAGAAGTTGATGGAAAAAAATTAGGACCATTAGTTAATACAATAGACCCTGAAGAAAAAAGACAAATAATAGGAGAAATTTTTATAAAAATAGCAAATAATGTAATAGAAAGATTAGGATTAGACCCAGAACACACATATATTGCTCAAGGAACATTAAGACCAGATTTAATAGAAAGTGGAAATCCAGATATAAGTGGATTTGCACACAAAATAAAAACACACCACAATGATGTTGCAATAGTAAGAGAAGCACGAAAAAAAGGACTTATAGTAGAAACAAATAGTGATTGGCACAAAGATGAAGTTAGAAAAGTAGCTAGAATGTTAGGGTTAGAAGAAAGCATTGCTTCAAGACAGCCATTTCCTGGACCAGGACTAGCTATAAGATTAATATGCCATGATAAAAAAGAAGAAAATAAGATTAACCAAGAAGATATAGATAAAATAAATCAAATAGTAAGTAAAACAACTGAAATGGCACAAATAATACCAATAAAATCAGTAGGTGTACAAGGAGACTGTAGAAGTTACAGAAATTTAGGAATATTATATGGAAATGGAATAGATTTTAATTGGAATAATGTTACAACATTGGCAAAACAAATAACAGATAAAATAAGTACTATAAATAGAGTTGGATATATACTAAACAAAAAATACATAAATCAAGAAATAAAATGTTTTGATATGAAAATAAATGATGAATGTGTAGAATTGCTTAGAGAATTAGATAAAATAATAACAACTAATTTAGAGAAAAGCAAAGTAAATCAGACATTTGGTGTATTAATTCCAATAGGAATTACAAAAAAATATTCAGTTGCAATAAGGACATTTGTAACAAATGATTTTATGACAGGAAAACCAGGAGAAATAGGAACAGATGTAGAAAAGGCAATGATAGAAAAAACTGTAAAAGAAATAGAAGATAAATTTTCAGATAAAATCGAATTTGTAATTTATGATGTAACAAGTAAACCACCAGCAACATGTGAGTGGCAATAAAAATGGAACATTTGAAACCGGGAATTTTATGGTCAAAACTTAAATGCAATGAAAATACCCGGTACCAAATGTTTTTTTTGATAATGAAAGGAAAAAGAAATGTTAGAAAAATGCACAATATGTCCACATAAATGTGGAATAGACAGAACAAAAAATATAGGAAGATGTAAATCAACAAATAAAATAAAAATTGCATTATATTCAACTCATAATTTTGAAGAACCATGTATTTCAGGCGAGAATCGGTTCTGGAACAATTTTCTTTTCAAATTGTAATATGAACTGTATATTTTGTCAAAATTACGAAATAAGTCAATTTGGAAAGGGAAAAGAGATAATTATAGATGAACTTGCAGACATAATGATAAAACAACAAGAAAAAGGAGTGGAGAACATCAATTTAGTAACACCAACAAGTTATGCAATACATATAATGGAGGCAATAAAAATAGCAAAAGAAATGGGATTAAATATACCAATAGTGTATAATACAAATGGATATGAAAATGTAGAAACACTAAAACTGTTAGATGGGTATATTGATATATATTTGCCAGATTTTAAATATTACTATAATGAACTTGGAAAGAAATACTCAAAAGTAGAAAATTATTTTGAAATAGCTACAAATGCAATAAAAGAAATGTATAGACAAGTTGGAACTCCTAAATTAAATGAAAATGGGATTATGCAGAAAGGATTAATGATTAGACATTTAATATTACCAAATCATGTAGAAAATAGTAAACAAGTTTTAAAATGGATAAAAGAAAATTTAGATAATAATGTATATGTAAGTATAATGGCTCAATACTTTCCGACTTATAAAGCAAAACAATTAGAAGAACTAAATAGAAAAATAACCCAAAAAGAATATGAGGAAATTGAAACATATTTATATGAAATTAATTTAGAAAATGGCTATATTCAAGAACTTGGAGAACATGAAGAAGAATATGTGCCAAAGTGGGAATATTAAATTACAAAAACATTAGAATGTAACAAGATAATGGTTTTGAATAATTTTTAAAAGGAAAACTTGAAATATAAACTTTTTATTACATTCCTCGGTTTATTACAAAATTTAAGAAATTCTAATTTGCTTTATGGGTCCTTTCCACTATCGTGAACTCTTACCATAAATCAGCATAGAATTTCTAAAATTTTTACATACACATTTGTCATTTCATTCAAAGCTTATATTTCAAGTTTTTTTATAATTAATTTAAAATAAACTATTACTCAGTAACATTAGAATGTAACTTTTTTGTAAAAATGATTTACAAGGCACAATTATTATGATATATTAAAAAAGTACAGAGCATACAAAAGGGGGAAAAATTAATGACACAAGCAGATAAAAATTTTATTGATACATGTAAAGAAATAATAAAAAATGGTTTTTCTTCAGAAGGAACAAATGTCAGAACAAGATGGGAAGATGGTACAGAAGCAAATTATTATTCGATTGTAGGAGTACAAAACAAATATGATTTAGAAAAAGAATTTCCAATGATTACACTTAGAAATAATTCTAAAACAATAAAAAATGCGATAGATGAAATATTATGGATATGGCAAAAAAAATCAAATAAAGTTAGTGAATTAAATTCTCACATTTGGGACCAATGGACAGGAGAAGACGGAACTATAGGAAAAGCTTATGGATATCAATTAGCAAAAAAGTATGAATTTAAAACAAAAGATGGAATAAAGACAATGGATCAAGTAGACTATGTGATATATTTATTAAAAAATGACCCATCAAGTCGTAGAATAATGACAAATCTTTTTAATCATGAAGATTTAAAAGATATGAATTTAGAACCATGTGCATATGGAACACAGTGGTTAGTAAAAGAAGGAAAATTGCATTTAATTTTAAACCAACGTTCACAAGATATGTTAACGGCAAATGGATGGAATATAATGCAATATGCAGTATTACAGTCGATGTTTGCACAAATATCAGGATTAAAACCAGGAACATTAACACACAATATTGGAGATTGTCACATATATGATAGACACATCCAAATTGTAAAGCAACTTATAGATGCAACACCAGTAGAATGTAAACCTAAATTAGTTATAAAAAATGATACAAAAGACTTTTACCAATTTAAAGTAGAAGATTTTGAAATTATAGATTATGACTACAACAAAGAAGTAAAAATAGGGAAAATTCCAGTTGCAGAATAATTTTAAAAGTTATATAAAAGAATAAGGAGTAAAGATATGTTAAGTATAATAGTAGCAAAAGCAAAAAATAATGTTATAGGAAAAAATAATAAAATAATATGGAATCTACCAGAAGACTTAAAAAGATTTAAAGAATTAACTACAGGACATACAATAATAATGGGAAGAAAAACATTTGAATCAATAGGAAGAGTTTTACCAAACAGAAAACACATAATATTTAGTCAAAATCCAGATTTTAAAGTAAATGATGAAAATGTAGAAATAGTTCATTCTATGCTTCAAATCCAAGAATATATAGAAGATGATAATGAAAACTTTGTAATAGGTGGAGCAATGATATATAATTTATTAATGCCATATGTAAAGAAAATGTATGTAACACAAATAAATAAGGAATTTGATGGAGATACATTTTTCCCAAGAATAGATGAAGAAGTTTGGAATGTAGTTGAAAAAGTATCTGAAAGAGATGAAAATAGTAATTTAGATTATGAATATGTAACATATGAACGAAAATAAAAAACTCACAAAAAAGTGAGTTTTTTTTTGAAAATAGGCTAAACTATAAAAAGTGGAGGAAAAAATATATGTTTAAGCCAAAAGGAATTTATTATGAAAAAGAAATAGAGAATTATGAGTTGGGAAAAGAACTTCTAGAAAAATATAAAGAAATACCAAAAGTAATTATTGAAAATCATAATAATATAGAAGAAATGAGAAAAAAGCAAAATTCAGAATTTCCAGATATGAAAAAAAACTTAATAATAGGAATACGAAAAACACATAAATTTGTGGAAAACCATAAAACATCAGACTATTTAGTACCATATACATCATCAGGGTGTACAGCAATGTGTATGTATTGTTATTTGGTATGTAATTATAATAAATGTGCATATTTAAGATTATTTGTAAATAGAGAGCAAATGTTAGAAAAAATAATAAAAACTTCACAAAATAGTCCAAAGCAATTAACATTTGAAATAGGAAGTAATAGTGATTTGGTATTAGAAAATACAATAACAGGCAATTTGGTTTGGACAATAGAAAATTTTGCTAATACAGAAAAAGGATTTTTAACATTACCAACAAAATTTGATATGGTAGATGATATATTGCCATTAAAACATAATGGTAAAATAATAATTAGAATGAGTGTAAATCCAGAAGAAATAATAAATAAGGTTGAATTTGGGACGTCAAGACTAAAAGGTAGAATAGAAGCAATAAATAAATTAACAGAAGCGGGTTATAAAATAGGAATATTAATTGCTCCAGTAATATTGGTAGAGAATTGGAAAGAATTATATACAGATTTAATTAAAAGATTAAGTGTAGAATTATCAGAAAAGGCACGAAAAGAGGCTTTTTTTGAAATTATTTTTATGACATATAGCTATGTTCATACTAGAATAAATGAAGAGGCTTTTCCTAATGCTATAAATTTATATGATAAAGAAAAAATGACAGGAAGAGGAAATGGAAAATATGGATATAAGGAAAAACATAGAATTGAAGCAGAAATTTATTTAAGAGAGCAAATGAATAAATATTTTCCTAATAATAGAATAGAATATGTTGTTTAGAATTTTTGAATGACTTATCAGTTCAAAAATTCACTTGACATTACAACAAAATAATAATATACTGAAAGCAAGTTTTGGAAGAAATTTCAAGACTTGCTGTTTATGTATTATAACATAAACTAAAAAACAAAAAGGAGGCTAAAATCAATGAACAATTTAATTGAAATTAGATGGCACGGAAGAGGTGGCCAAGGTGCAAAAACAGCTTCATTATTATTAGCAGATGCAGCATTTAATACAGGAAAATACATTCAAGGATTTCCTGAATATGGACCAGAAAGAATGGGAGCACCAATTACAGCATATAACAGAATAAGTGATTGTCCTATTACTATACATAGCAATATATATGAACCTGACTATGTTGTTGTTGTTGATGACACACTATTAGAAACAGTTGACGTTACAGCAGGTCTAAAAGAAACTGGTGCAATCGTTATTAATACAACAAAAGATGAAAATTACTTAAAAAATGCTTTACATGGCTACAATGGAAATATCTATACAATTGATGCAAGAAAGGTATCTATGGAAACTTTAGGAAAATATTTTCCAAATACTCCTATGCTTGCTGCAATAGTAAAAGTTTCACATATAATGTCAGACGAAGAATTGCTAAATGACATGGAAGGCTCTTTTAAACATAAATTTGCTAAAAAGCCTGAAGTTATCGATGGAAATATGAAAGCTTTAAAAATGGCTTTAAATGAAGTTAAAAAAATTAACTAAGTAAACCTAAATTAACTAAATTTATAAAATATTAACAGTTTATAGGTATCTTAAAACCTAAATTTATTATACAAGGTGGATTTAAAATGTGTGATATAAATTCAAAAACACCTATGGAAAAATTAACAATAGGTGGAAATATTTATAAAGCAGGAAACGCAAGAGAATTTAAAACAGGCGATTGGAGAAGCTTAAAACCAATTTTCAACTCAGAAAAATGCAAACAATGTGGCTTATGTTTTCCTGTTTGCCCAGAAGACTCAATTCCGGTAAACAAAGATTTAAAAAGAGAAGATTTTGATTATGATTTTTGTAAAGGTTGCGGAGTTTGTGCAAAAGTATGCCCATTTGGAGCAATTACAATGAAGGAAGAAGGTGTATAAAAATGAGTATTAGAGAAAGATTAAGTGGTAATGAAGCATCTGCAACAGCCATGAAACAAATTAATCCTGATGTTGTAGCAGCATTTCCTATTACACCATCTACAGAAATACCTCAATATTTTTCAACATTTGTTGCAAATGGAACTGTTGATACAGAATTTGTTGCAGTTGAAAGCGAGCATAGTGCAATGAGTGCCTGTATAGGTGCTGAAGCTGCTGGTGCAAGAGCAATGACAGCAACATCTGCAAATGGTTTATCTTTAATGTGGGAAATGATTTACATCGCATCAAGTTTACGTCTTCCTATAGTTTTATCATTAGTAAACAGAGCTGTGTCTGGTCCATTAAACATACATAATGACCACTCTGATGCAATGGGAGTTCGTGATAGTGGATGGATTATGCTATTTTCAGAAAATAACCAAGAAGCATATGACAATACATTAATGGCACATAGAATTGCAGAACATAAAGATGTTATGCTTCCAATTATGATATGCCAAGATGGTTTTATAACATCACATTCAATTGAAAATATTGAACTTGAAGAAGATGAAAAAGTAAAAGAATTTGTTGGAACATATAAACCAGAACATTATTTATTAAATAAAAAAGAACCAATTGCAATAGGACCATTAGACTTACAAGCATATCTTTTTGAACACAAAGCACAACAAGCAAAAGCAATGGAAGCTGCTAAGGATGTTATTTTAGAAGTAGCTAAAGATTTTGAAAAAATGACAGGTAGAAAATACGGACTATTTGAAGAATATAAATTAGATGATGCAGAAATTGCAATTGTTTGTATGAATTCTACAGCTGGAACAACAAAATTTGTTGTAGACAAATTAAGAGAAAATGGAATTAAAGCAGGTTTATTAAAAATAAGAGTTTATAGACCATTTCCAGGAAAAGAAGTTGCAAAAGCCCTATCACATTTAAAAGCTGTTGCAGTACTTGATAAATCTGATTCTTTAAATGCCATTGGAGGTGCATTATTTGAAGATGTTTCTTCTAGTATGTATGTAAATAATCTTCATGTTCCAATGGTAAATTATATCTATGGAATTGGTGGTAGAGATACAACTTCTGAACAAATAGAATCTGTATACAATGATTTAATAAATATAGTAAATACTAAAAAAATAGATAATCCTTATAGATATTTAGGATTAAGAATGGAGGAAAAATAAATGGCATATAATTTAAAAGAAGTAATTGCAAATAAACCTTCTCGTTTTACTGAAGGACATAGAATGTGTGCTGGATGCGGAGCTCCTCCTGTTGCAAGAATGATTATGAGAGCATTAAAACCTGAAGACCATGCAGTAGTTTCTGTAGCAACTGGTTGTATGGAAGTTTCAACATTTATTTATCCATATACAGCTTGGACTGACTCTTTTATTCATACAGCTTTTGAATGTGCAGCAGCAACATTATCTGGTGCAGAAGCTGCCTATAAATCTTTAAAAAAACAAGGAAAATTACCAGAAGATGAACATACAAAATTTCTTGCATTTGGTGGAGATGGGGGTACTTATGACATAGGACTTCAATCATTATCTGGTGCAATGGAAAGAGGACATGACATGGTATATGTTTGTTATGATAATGGAGCATATATGAACACAGGAATTCAACGTTCTTCTGCAACACCTAAATTTGCAGATACAACAACATCCCCTGCCGGAAAAGTTCTTCCTGGTAAAATGCAATCTAGAAAAGATTTAACAAAAATAATGGTTGGACATCATTTACCATATGTTGCACAAACAATAGCTGTCAACAATTTTAAAGATTTATATGAAAAATCTGAAAAGGCAATTTACACTAAAGGTGCATGTTTTTTAAATGTTATGTCTCCATGTCCTAGAGGTTGGGGGTACCCTACAGACATGTTAATGCAAATAAATAAATTAGCTGTAGAAACATGTTATTGGCCTTTATATGAAGTTATAGACGGAGTATACCATATAAATTATAAACCAGCAAAAAAACTTCCAATAGAAGAATTTTTAAGACCTCAAAAAAGATTTAAACACATGTTTAAACCTGGAAATGAATGGATGATTGAAGAATTCCAAAAAGAAGTTGATAACAGATGGCAAGAACTACTAGATTTGGAAGAATTAACAAATAATAAAGAAAACTAGAGGTATTATGGATAATAATTTAGAAATAACCAAAAAGCCTGGGAACAAAAAAGTCACAATAATAAATATAATATTAATTATAGCAATTTTTATTGGGCTTACAATATATATGATAAATGTAGATGGTATAGAAAATATACTTAATCTTCTAAAAAGTGTTGATTATAAATGGGTTATATTAGGTATTGGAATTTTAATATTATTTTGGTTTTGTGAAAGTCTAACACTTCACATTCCATTAAAAATAATGTATAAAAATCAAAAATTTTCTAATTCATTTAAGGTTTCAATGATTGGACAATTGTTTAATAATATAACCCCATTTTCATCAGGTGGTCAACCAATGCAAGCATATGAACTTAATAAAAATGGTTTACGTGTAAGTGATTCTTTATGTGCTATGTCTATGAAATTTATAATTACACAACTTGCTTTAGTTTTATTTACATTTATTATTATGATATTTGAATTTGATTTTTTAAAAAACCTTATGCAAGATTTCTTTTGGCTTGTAATTGTTAGTTTCATTATAAATATTTTAGCTATTGCATTTGTAATTTTAGCAGGAATAAATAAAAATATAATTTTAACCATTTGCAAACCTTTTATAAAATTAGGTGGAAAACTAAAAATTGTAAAAGATGTAGAAAAGACAACAAATAAATTTGATGAAAGTGTAACAAATTTTAGTAATCAATTTAAATTTATGAACTCTAAGAAAAAAACTGTTATTAAAATATTTATTATTGCTACCATTCAAAGCTTTTTATATTATTCTTTAACTTATATAGTATACAGAGCCTTTGGAAATAGTGGAATTAGCTACTTTCAAATAGTACCTGCCCAAGCATTTTTATTACTTATTATGACTTTTATACCAACACCTGGTTCTGGCATTGGTGCAGAAGGCGGATTTTTACTTATTTTTAATTCTATATTTAAACAAGGAACTATTAATATGGCAATACTATTTTGGAGATTATATACTTTTTATTTACCAATTATAATAGGTGCATTATTTTTAATACCAGTAAAAAAAAGTAAAACGAACATTAATAATGTTTAATATAAAATAGCAAAAAAGCATCAAATGAAATAAAAACTCATTTAATGCTTTTTTGTTATTCTTTATTATTCTTCAATTGGTGCTTCAACAGGACAAACACCTGCACAAGTTCCACATGATATACAAGCTGATTGATCAATTACAAATCTTTCTTCTCCTTGAGATATACATCCAACTGGACATTCAGCAGCACATGCACCACATGATATGCATTTTTCTGTTATTCTATATGCCATTTTCTTTTCACCTCCTAAAAATTAAGTTTATATATATATTACCTTTTATGTTTTTCTGTTATTTTTTCCTTTTGATCTTGTTTTTCTAATTTTTCTAACTCATCAAGTTCTTTCTTATTTTCAACCTCTTCTTCATTCATTTTCTCGGCTACTGCATCTTTTATTACTTTTATATCTTTAGCATCATACTTTTTATATAAAATTCCGTCTCCATCTTTAATTTTCACTCTAACTCTTTCTTTTAGAATTTCTATATTATCAACTTCGCCTTCCCCATCTTGAGTTTTCACAATTGCTCCAACATGAGGTAATCTTGACAATTTTTCTGTATAAACATTATCTTCATATTTTAAGCAACACATTAATCTTCCGCAATTTCCTGAAATTTTAGAAGGTGTTAAAGAAATGTTTTGTTCTTTAGCCATTTTTATAGACACAGCCTCAAAATCACTTAAAAATGTACAACAGCAAAGTTCTCTTCCGCATACACCATTTCCACCAATTCTTTTAACTTCATCTCTTACTCCTATTTGTCTTAATTCAATTCTAGTTTTATATATTGTAGCTAGGTCTTTTACTAAATCTCTAAAATCAATTCTACCATCTGCAGTAAAATAAAATAATATTTTACTATTATCAAATTTTACTTCTACATCTGTTAAAGTCATTTCCAATTTGTGTTCTTTTATTTTTTTAAGAGCAACATTAAATGCTTCCTTTTCTTTTTTCTTACAATCTTCATAATGCTTAGTATCTTTATTTGTTGCAATTCTTAAAACTTTTTTTAATGGAGCAACAATTTTATCATCATCAACTATTCTATTGGCTATTAAAACCTCTGCATATTCTTCTCCTTGAGCTGTTTCAACAATAACCTTGTCGCCTTTTTTAATATTTAAATTCTCTGGATTAAAAAAATATATTTTTCCTAATTTTTTAAATCTTACCCCTATTATTTTTTTCAATTAATTTCCCTCCACATGTTAAATAACATATTATCTATACACATATCATAATTTCCATTATTTTTCAATCTTTCTTTAGTATTTTCCACAATTTCTATACATTTTGTGAACCTATAGTCATTTATTGCCTTTTCTATTAATACAGCATTTATATATTCTAATATAGAATTTATTTCTTCTTTAGATTCATATATTATTTTTGACATGTTTATAATATCAATCAAATCTTTTTTATTAATATTGTCAATAATATTCTTAATATTTTCATATTCAGCTATTTTATCTTTTAAGCTGTTTACTTTACCAATACTTCCTTGAAATATTTTTAAAATATCTTCACTTAAATTTTTAATTTCAAAATTTTTTTCTATATACTTTTTAATGTCATCATTGCTTATTTTTTCAAAATGCAAAATAACACATCTTGACTTAATCGTTTCCAAAAATAAACTTTCATTGTTTCCAATTAATATTATAATTGCAAATTCTGGTGGTTCTTCTAATGTTTTTAATAAACAATTTTGTGCTTCTTTTGTCATTTTATCTGCATCATTTATTATATATATTTTACTTTTTGATATAATTGGTTTTTCTTGTATTCTTTTTTGCAAATTTCTTATTTGTTCTATTTTTATACTATTTCCATCTGGCTCTATTATTTCGAAATCTGGATGATTATTACTTTCAAATTCAATACATGATTTACATGTATTATTACACCCGTTATTTAAACAAAGTACATATTTTGAAAGTTCTTTTGCAATTAATTTTTTACCTATTCCATCTATTCCAATAAATAAATAACTATGTGATACATTACCTTGTTTTATTGAATTTTCTAATAAATTTTTTATTTTATTATTTCCAATTATATTTTCAAACATTTTATCAATTCCTTATTTGTCTATTTTTCCAAATAAATTTAATGGCCATATTCTAAAGGCAACTGTACTTTCAATTTTTTCTAATGGTATGCATCCAAATGCTCTACAGTCTGTGCTGTGATTTCTATTGTCCCCCATTGCAAATACACAATTTTCAGGAACAGTAAAATCTGAAAATCCGGACACCTATAACATCTGTTACAACCCCTGCTTGTAAATATTTTTCTTCAAGTTCATTTCCATTTATATATACTTTTCCATTTTCTATTTTTACATGTTCACCAGGAAGTGCTATAACTCTTTTTATATAGCTTCTTTTTTTACCCATTTCCAAAAAATTATTTACAAACCAATTCCATCCTGTTCTTTGTTCAAACTGTGCAACAGGATTTTCTTGGTTAATTTCATTCTCATTATAGCTAACTTTACTTGGCTCTTCAAATGTAATTATTTCTCCTCTTTTTGGAAGGGTTTTTGTTGTTCTTCCCCATCTATTTAACCATAATCTTTGATTTTGCTCTAAAGTTGGATACATAGAAATTTGTTTTACAATTGTTGGTGTTCCTATAAAATATCTAAATAATAATGCAAGTACAACTGCAATTACTATACAATAAACCCATTCTAATATATTTTTTACTTTTGGATTCACGTTATCTCTCTCCTTATTTTTTTATTATATAATATTTCCTTCATTTTTTCAATTCTCTTTTGTTGGAATTTTAATTACAACTTCTGTTCCTTGTCCTACTACACTTTTTATATCAATACTTCCGCCATTTTTGTCTAATATTTCCTTTGCAATAGAAAGTCCAAGCCCAGTTCCCCCCATTTCTCTTGTACGAGCTTTATCTACTCTATAAAATCTTTCAAAAATTCTACTTAAGTCTTCTTCTGGAATTCCTATTCCATTATCAAATATTTTTATATATGCATCATTATATACAAACCCAACATATATCTTAATTTCTCCGCCTTCTTTGGTATATTTTATACTATTTGTTAAAATATTTAATACAACTCTTTCTATGTCATATTTATCTGCATATACAGGAGGTACATCTGCTGTTACAAAACAATTTACAGTATGATTTTTCTTTTTTATTTCTATTGCAAGCTTGTCCTGACATTTTTTTACTAAATCGCCTAAATCAAAACTTTCTTTTTGTGTTTTGTTTTTGTTATTATCATATCTTGAAAGTGTTAGTAAATCTGTTACAAGTTTAGCCATTCTTCTTGCTTCTGAAGCAATTACACCTAAAAACTTTTCTTGTGTTTCTTTATCATATTCGCCTTCTAATAAAGTATCTGCATACCCCATTATAGATGTAATTGGTGTTTTTAATTCATGTGATACATCTGCAACAAATTCTTTTCTCATATTGTCTAGTTTTACATGTTCGGTAATATCTTGAACCACAGCAATTACGCCATCTGGTCTATCATCTTGATTTTTAAATGGTGCAAAGAATATATTTATATATTTATCCTCTACTTGAACCCTTTGCTCTGTTGAAGTCCAATTTTCCAAATATATTATTTTTTCCATATTTATATCTAATTTAAATTTACTAAATATATCTTCAAATGTTACATCTTCTGGTCTAATGCTTAGTAATTTTTTTGCTTCTGGATTTATTAAAATAATTTCTTTGTCCATATTAAATGCAATTATTCCATCTGTCATATGTCTTAAAATTGTTTCTATTTGATTTTTCTTGGTTGATACATCATTTAATTGATCTTTTAATTCAGTAGTCATTAGCCCAAATATATCATCAACATTATCTATATTATTTTCTATTTTATTTTTATTATCTTCTGTATTGGTAATTTTCTCTGCACTTTTTATTAGTCTATTTATTGGATATATAACAAATTTAGAAAGATATATTCTAATTGATATTAAAGAAATAGCTAAAACTCCAATTCCTATTGCAGTTGTTACTATAGTCTCATTTTTTGCAGTTTCTATTTGTAAATTCAATTCTTCATTATCTGGTGAAATACTTGCTTTAAGCTCATTTAACTTGCTTACATTTTGAAATCCCATTAATCCTATTATGATAATTCCTATTATAAAAATTGATATAATTATTTTAAAATGAATATGTTTGTTCATATATCCCCCTAAAGTTATTTAACTAATTTTAATATTTCATTATATATTTTACTTTGCGTATCTTTTACTGAAATTTTGCTACTATTTATTCCCATTTGTTTTAAAACATTTTTATTTAATATAATTTCTTCTATTGTTTTATTTAAAATGTTTCCTTCTAATTTATCATTTTCAATAATTTTAGCAGCATTTACTTTTTCTAATACCTTTGCATTATACATTTGATGATTGTTACTTACATTTGGAAGTGGTATTAATATTGATGGCTTTCCTAAATTTGATATTTCTGTAATTGTCATAGCCCCACTTCTTGCAACTATAATATCAGAAATATTCATTATTTCTTCCATATTATAAATATATGGCAATATTTTAATATTTTCTATCATATTAATATTTATATTCTTGTCTTCTAATTTTTCTTTTATAATATCATATTGTTTTGGACCTGTTGCCCATATAATTTGATAATTTTTGTTTAATTTTTCATCTATAATTTCAAGTATTGCCTCATTTATTTTTTGTGCACCTTGACTTCCCCCATAAACCAATATAATAGGTTTTATAGAATTTAATCCAAGTTTGCTTAATATTTCATTTTTTTGATTTATTCCATATTCTTTTTTTTCTATTTTTACAGGTGTTCCTGTACATACAACATTTTTTGCATTTTTTATTTTAGACTTTGTCTCATCAAAGGAAACCAATATTGTATCTACCTTTTTTGCAAGCATTTTTACTGCTTTACCAGGGAAGGCATTACTTTCATGTAACATAGTTGGTATTTTATTTTTGTGTGCCTCAGTAATTACTGCTCCACAAATATAACCTCCTGTTCCAATTACTATATCTGGTTTAAATTCTTTTATTATTTTTTCTGCCTGCCCTAAACCTTTGTATGTTTTATATAATTTTTTTATATTGTCTATTGTTAATTTTTTACTTAAACCATATGCATCAATTGTTTTCAATTCATAGCCTGCTCTTGGAACTAAATCATTTTCTAAACCTCTTGTTGTTCCAATAAATATAATTTTAGAATCTTTTTGCTCTTCTTTTATTTTATTTGCAATTGCAAGACCTGGATTAATATGTCCTCCTGTTCCCGCTGCTGCAATAATTACTCTCATTTAATACACCTCTTTTGTTATTACAATCTATAAGTTTATTTGTAAACTCTTATTTTTTATTATTGTTGCTTATTACTTGCACGAGAAATATTTAATAATATTCCCATTTCACACAGTAAAATAAACAATGCTGTTCCACCATAGCTAAAAAATGGCAGTGGCATTCCGGGTTGCTGGCATTGATGACGTAACAACCGCAACATTAATTATTACCTGTATTGCAACAAGTGAAGTTATTCCGAACTGCAAGTAAGCTTCCAAACATATCTGGTGCTTTCATTGCAATCAAAACCCCTCTCCATATAAATATTGCAAATAATATAAGTACAATTGCACAGCCTACAAATCCCAATTCTTCACCTAAAATAGAAAATATAAAGTCATTGTGAGGTTCTGGCAAATATAAATATTTTTGTTTACTTTCTCCAAGACCTGAACCAAATAAACCTCCTGACCCAATTGCATATAAACTCTGAATAACTTGCCAACCATCTCCTGTTTGATCTTGCCATGGATCAATAAATGTTGTTACCCTTTGTAATCTGTATGGTGAAAATATAATTAATGCTATAATTGCTGGAATTCCAACTGCTCCAACAGTTATTAAAAAATGTTTAAATTTGCATCCAGCAACAATCATCATAATAGAACATATACCTATTATTACAACAGATGCACTAAAGTGTGGTTGTAACAACAATAGCCCAATTATTGGTGCTACCAAACACATATGTTTTAAAAAACCTGTATTATACTTTTCTAATTCATCTCTATTTTTTGTTAAAATTCCCGCATAAAATACTATCATTAAAATTTTTACTAATTCTGATGGTTGAAATGATAAGGTTTCTGTTAAATATATCCATCTTTTAGCACCATTTATGTTTTTTCCTATTAGTAAAACTAAAGCAAGTAAAATTAATGATACTATCCATGCATGTTTATAAAATTTTTGATAAAATCTATAATCTATTTTTGATATAAATAGCATTGCAATAATTCCAAGTATAGCAAATAAAAGCTGTTTAGAAAAATATTTATAACTATCTCCGCTTTCTGAAAGAGCTGATGGAGAACTTGCAGATAATACCATTACTAATCCTATTGTTAACAATAATAATATTGTTATTAATAATGTAAAATCTATTGGATTATTTAAAAAGCTTGAAAAGCTTTTTTTCTTTTTTGCCATTTATCTCAATCCTTTCTTTTTTGCATTTTTATCTTATGCATTTATTAAACCATTTGTAATCCAATTACACATGCAAGTAAAGTTATTAAACAAAATACAATTACAACTTTATTTTCTCTCCAACCTGATAATTCAAAATGATGATGTAATGGTGCCATTTTAAAAATTCTATTTCCCGTCTTTTTAAAATATGCTACTTGTATAATTACTGAAAGTGTTTCTAATACTGGTATTATTGCAATTACCAATAATATTATTGGCATTTTTAAGTATAATGCTAATCCAGATATAACACCTCCAAGTAATAATGAACCCGTATCTCCCATAAATACTTTAGCAGGATGTAAATTAAATACTAAAAATCCTAAAGTTGCTCCAATTACAGCACTACCAAATATTGATACTTCTGGTACATTAAATGTAATTCCTATAATTACTAAACATGTTATAATAAGTGAACTTACGCTAGATGACAAACCATCTATTCCGTCTGTTAAATTTATTGCATTTGTAGTTGCAAGTATTACAACTATTGCAAATGGTATGTAAATATACACAGGCATTGTTATATATGTTTTAGCAATTGGAATAAATATATCTGTTCCTATATTTAATCCTTTAACTAAAAATACAACATATGCAACAGAAATAACCAACAAACCAATCATTTTATAACTTGGCTTAAGCCCTTCTGTATTTTTTAAAACTAATTTTTTAAAATCATCTATAAATCCTACTACTCCAAATCCTATTGTAATTAACAGCATTGGTAATAATTTATTTGCAATATCTGCTTGATTATTTGCATTTAAATATATATATATTCCTGTAATAATTATTATCATTGCTAGAATTATTATAATTCCACCCATTGTAGGTGTTCCTTGTTTTTTTAAATGTGACTTTGGCCCATCATCTCTTTCTATTTGACCTACTTTTAATTTTTTTAATATTGGTATTACTAATATTCCTAATATAATTGATACTACAAATGATATTAGCAATATTTTTGTATCAAAATTCACTGTTATCAAACCTTCCTATTTATTCTTTTTTCCTTTGTCTAGTTCTTGAACTAACTGTCTTACTATAATTCTTTCGTCAAATGGATGCTTTACTCCATTTATTTCTTGATATGGTTCATGGCCTTTTCCAGCAAGTACTATCAAATCTCTTTTTGTTGCCATTTTCATTGCTTCTTTTATAGCTTCAACTCTGTCTACTACAACTTTATAATTTCCTTTTGTCTTTTTTATTCCCTCTTCTATTTGATCTACTATTTTTTGTGGATCTTCTGTTCTTGGATTATCTGATGTTATTATTGTAAAATCTGCTATTCTTCCTGATATTTCACCCATTATTGGTCTTTTTCCACTGTCTCTATCTCCACCACATCCAAATACAGATATTACTTTTCCTCTAGTATAACTTTTTACTGCCTGTAAAATATTTTGCAAACTCTCTGGTGAATGAGCATAATCTATCATTATTGGCAATTCCATTTTATTGTCTACAAGTTCTGATCTTCCAGGAACTCTTACTTCTAACAATGCTTCTTTTATAACTTCAGGTGATATGCCTAATTTTTTTGCAACGCATATAGCAGCTAAAGAATTATATACACTAAATCTACCAGGAATTCCAACTTTTATTCTTTCATTTCTATCTATTATTTTTACTTTAAAATCAACATATAAATTTGTAACAGTTATATCTTTTGCAGTTACATTTGCAAAATTATCAATTCCATATGTAGTAATATCATTTTCTTTAAACATATTTGGTATTTTTGCTCCATGTAAATCGTCTGTATTTACTATTCCTGTTTTACACATTTTAAATAGTTTTAATTTTGACTCAAAATAGTCTTGCATATTTGGATGTTCTTTTTCACTAATGTGATCTTCTGAAAAATTAGTAAATAAAACAACATCAAAATCACATGCATCTACTCTATGTAATTTTAAGCTTTGTGAAGAAACTTCCATTACAACATATTCTACGCCTTCTTCTACCATTTGGTTAAATAATTGTTGTAATTCTAAACTTTCTGGTGTTGTTCTATCACTATCTTTTAATTTTTTTCCATTTATATATGTTGCAATTGTCCCTATTAATCCAACTTTTTTCCCAGCTTTTTCTAATATCTCTTTAATCATAAAAGTTGTTGTTGTTTTACCTTTTGTTCCAGTTACACCTATCAATTTAAATTTTTTTGAAGGATTTTTGTAGAAGTTTGCAGATGAAACTGCTAAAGCCTCTCTTGTATCTTTTGCCATTACAACAGCAACATCTTTAGGTATATTTAATTCTTTTAAATCACACCCTTCTTCTACCATTACACATCTAGCCCCATTTTCTATAGCATTATTTATATATTTATGTCCATCAACAGAAAACCCTTTTATAGCAATAAACAAAAAACCTGGTTTTACATTTTTAGAATTGCTTTCTATTCCTTCTATTTCTAAATCTAAATCACCTTTTAATTTTAAATTTTCTAAACCTTGTAATATATTTTTTAATTTCATATTATCAATCCTTCCAATTTTTTCATATTATATAACTAATTTGCCATTTTGTATAGACTAAAATCAAAAAAAGTCCCTTAATAATATTTATTAAAAGACTTTAATTTTATTCTTTTTTATTAATATGATTTTTATAAAAAGCTTAGACAATATCCCCGTCCCATTGTCTATATTTAATTACCTCAATATTGCAATTTTCACTTCTTTTGCACATTGCATTATATATTTGGTCTCTAAGTTCTTGTTTTGCCTGATTTAAAGTTAATTCTTTATTTGGGAAAAATGGTCCATCTATATAAGATACAATTTTTACTTTATCATTGTTTTTTCCATAGCTTTGATAGGTATTTGTTATACAAAATGATGGTTTGTCTAGTGTTACAGGATATTTAAATGAAACTGATTTAAATGGTCTTATTTTTGTATAATATGGCCAAATATGGGCTTCTGGGTATATTGTTACTGAATAATTCTTTTTTATTTTTTCTTCAATTGCTTCTAAAAAATTTTTCATTGCATTTTTTTTAGTTGGTATTGGCATTGCACCTAGCATTTGTATTAGCGTTCCAAATGGCTTTATAGATACATTTTCTGGATTTACTATAAAAAAATTCCTTTTAGGGTACATTGCCATACTTGGTATAAATGTATCTGCAAATGGTTGTGTGTGATTTCCATATATAAAATACCCTTGTTTTTTATATTTCTTTAATTTTTCTTTTCCTACATATTTTATTCTAAATTTAAACTTAGAATATAATACTTTTATAGGAACACTAAATACATTTTGCACTAAAAAAGATGCTATATTCCTTAATGGATTTTTGTGAATATATATATAATTTTCATCTATTACTCTTGGCTTAATTTTTGCTTTTGAAAATTCATCATTTAATTCATCTTTATAATAAATTATTTTTTGTTCTTTCATACTTTTTCCTGCTTTATTGTTGTATATTCTAATGGCTTTTTATAGAAATCCTCATATATTTCTTTCCAGACCTTAGCATTTTTTTCTTTCATAATTTCTAAATTTTCTTTTTCTGTCAAATTCTCGTCCGGAAATATTGGTTTTCCAATATTTACTGTATATTCTTGAACATAAAAACCATCTTCTCCCATTACATTACTATCTTCCATTGTTATAAATATAGGAAGTATTGGTACATTATTTCTTGCAGCTATTTTATATGCTCCAATTTTTAATGGCTTCGGTTTTTTGTAATTCCACCACATGCTTTGTTCTGGAAATATTAATATAAAATCTCCTCTTTGTAAAATTATGTCAGCTGCCTCCATAAATTTTACCATTGTTCTTTTATTTGAGCTAAGTGGTAATGTATTACAATTTCTAAACAAAAATCCATAAAATCCAGGAAAATTAGTATAATTTCCCTCTCTTAAAACTATAAAAAGTTTTTGTTTTTTATTAAGTTTGGCATTTCTAAATGCTTCTTCTACAGCAAATGAGTCAAAAGGATTAAAGTGGTTGCATGTAATTAATGCTCCACTTTCTAAACCTTCCATATTTTCTAATCCCCTTATTTCTTTTACAATTAATTGCTTGTTTTCTATTATTTCATTTAAAAATCTTTCACCAATTCTATTTGCAAATCTATTTTTTGCTTTACTTGTAAGTTTTTCATTCAAATAATCTACTTTTTCTGGTGTTAGAGTAATTGTTGGTGGATCATCTTCTACATCTTGGTCAAATTTTCCTTCTTTTTCGTATTGTTTTATTTTTTCTATTATTTTTAATCTTTCTTCTGACTTTTGAATATTTGGATTTGTTTGCTTTTCCATCATTTATGTTCTCCTATTTTTTCTATCGTCTCCTACACAATCACATTCTTTTTGTGCAAGTTCCCTTAACTTTTTGTCTCCTTCTTTGTCATTAAATCTGTCTTCTTCTGTGTAGTTATCTCTAATTTTTATTATTTCATCAAAAAATTCTGTCTTTTTTGCATACTCCCAAAAATATTCTTTATAAAGTATATCTTCAAAATGCCATGGTTTAAATGCCAAATTATAATGTATTAATTTTAAATCATTTGTATCTGTATCATTTGAAATTGGCATTTTATCCCATACATTGCTTATAATTTTTACTCTTCCTTTGCATAGTCTGTTTAAGTAATCTTGGTCTTGTGCAACAGCAAATTTTATTTTTTCTAATGAATATAAAAATTTTTCTTGAAAATCGAACTTTCTAAGTTCATCTAAGTTCATTAAAAGAACTCCTGCATTAAAGTAATTTCTATAGTCTGCAACTCCTACTACTTTTTCTGCATATTCTTGAAATACTTCTATTTTTTGTATTACATCATCTGGAGCAGCAGCAACTAAATTATCCCCCATATCTATATTATATAACTCAGCAACATCTGCAAGAAGAACTATATCACAGTCTAAATATAATGCTTTATTATATTGTGGGTATAAATTTGGTATAAATAGTCTAAAATATGTTGTTACAGAATAATAGTCTCTTGTATATAATTTATTTTTTATTTTATTTATATAATAATTTAAATCTACAAATTCTATGTTTACATTTTCTTTTTCATACTTTTTTATTTTCTCTTGATTTTCTTCAGTTATACTTGTATACAATATTTTTATTAAATAATAATTTTTTTCTGACGAATTTTCTATTAATGATTGTAATGCTACAGCTAAAAAAGGTACATATTCATCATCAACCGTAAAAAATATTGGTATTGTATTTAAATTTTCTTTCACTTTTTATTCTCCCCTTTTATTGTTTTCATATTCTTTTTTTAATTTTAAATATTCTTCTAAATCTTCATCAAATGCATGACATTTTAAAACTGTATGCACTTGCTCGACATTCCATTGTTTATAATTTTCTGTATGTGGATATGGAAACCATAACATTCTTTTGCAAAAATGACATACTACTGTATCTTTTCTATTAAATTTTGATTGTTCATTATATTTTCGAGGTATTAACATTTTTTTGCTTGTTGACCTAAAAATTGCATCTTGATCTGCAAAAAGCATTTTTTTACTTTTTATTAAGTTTCTTGCTTTTTCTAACAATTTTGTTTCTTTTATTTTTTTCATGTTCATTAATAACATTCCTGCATTTATATAATCTGGTCTTATAAATATACTTCCATATTTTTCTTTTACAGCTGCATATTCATATTCTGAAACATCTATATTATATAGTTTAGAAAGGTCGTCTCCTATCATCATATCAATGTCTAAATATAATAATTTATCAGGAATATTAGGAACCATATCTGCTAGTAATCTAAGCAAAGTATATGGGGTGCAATATGCACTTTCATTTTTACAATTTAAAAATTCTTGTTCATAAAGATTAGTAACATCAACTTTTGTTACTTTGTTTTCTTTATTTTTTTTCTGTATTACTTTATTTAAAAAGTCTATTTGCTTATTTTCTATTGGCACATATTCTGGTTTTATTCTTGATGCATCCATAGTAAATATATAGCAATTAATACTTTCTTTGGTTCTATTGGTAATTGATATTAACTCTGTTAGTGCTCCATCAAATACTTTTTTATTTCCACATAAAAGTAAATTTATCATTTCTTCCCCCGAATTTTATTTTTTACAATTGTCATATTTTGTTGTTTTTTATACATTATGCATTATAATATAAATGTAAAAAATATTCAAGTGCCGTTTTAATAAAAAAACAAAAGTACTTAATTACATCTTACAATTAAGTACTTTTGCAATTTTATTTTTAATAGTCTATATATACCTTATTTCCTTTATAGATTTTTATTCCTGTTTGTGGAACTTGACTTTTTACTGTTAATTGTGTTTTATCAATTTCTTCTGTTTCATTATTTATAACCATTTCTAATCCTTGTTCTTTTAATATTTTATTTGCCTCTTCTAATGTTTTTCCTAATACATCAGGAGTTACAACTTCCTCTTTTATTTCTACTTCTTCTTCGTTTCCTTGGTTAACCTCTAAATATGGTAAAACCTCGCTAAATATCTGTCCGCCAACTGGTGCCGCAACACCACCTCCTTGGTGTCCTCCCTCACCTGTTGGATTATATAAAGTTACCAAAACAACAACTTGAGGATCATCTATTGGAGCAACACCACAAAAAGATGTAACATACTTATTAGTATTAACGCCATCTTCCGATGTGCCTGTTTTGCCACCTATTCTATATCCTGCAACTCTTGCATTTTTACCAGTCCCTTCACTAACTACAGACTCCATCATACTAAGAACTTTTTGAGAAGTTTCTTTTGAAATTACTGTTCCTGTAGTTTCCACTGGCATATCTTTAACCTCTCCTGTTTGGCTATTAATAATTTGTTTAACAACTCTAGGTTTTATTTTTGTTCCTC
>OJNH01000794.1_pt1 | contig 27284 bp, 14 predicted proteins | sample 1597361 | NCBI WGS metagenome assembly OJNH01 (sample SAMEA2452136, study PRJEB22498) | human gut metagenome | biome: human feces; feature: human gut; material: feces | place: Australia | collected 2012
ACTGGGTCTGTTGACCGGACGTCCGGCCCATCCGCCACCGTAATGAGGTCCCCAATAATGATGATGGTGATACCAGCCGTAACCATACCAGGGGCCGTACCAGGGATCATACCAAGGTGAATACCAACCGCTGTACCAGGAGAATCCCCAGCCCCACGGACGCCATCCCCACGACCAGCTGAAAGAAGGTCCGTAATAAAGACTGTTCCAGCTGCTAGGAAATGCATAAGCATAAAATCCGTCATCATACACATTCCAGTAGATGGCATTGGGACCGTAACAGAGATCCCAATATAACGGACTGCTGACCGGTATTCCTACGGTAGGCGTATAGAAACGCAGGATTCGTTTGGTGTACTGGTAATCGGCATCAGATCCCTTGAAACCGTTGACCCACTCACCTTCTTCCTCCGCTTCATCATAAAGCGTATCAGCCTCTTCTTCCTCACTGCCGCCATCATAGAACATGTAACGGCGGTTGTATTCATCCACATCACGCTCGTCGGCTGATGAAGTTCCATAATCGGCTTCACGGGTCAGCGTGAAACCGTTTTCACTCTCTGACAATACCGGAACTGAAGTAGAAGTGGATGTCCGGCGGACTTCCTGACCGGATGAAACCGGCTGAATTTCCTTGCTTTCCGCTTTCTTCTCCTCCTTTTTCGGTACAAAATACATGTCATCATATTGGGCATACGTGCCTATCGGCAGCATGACCATCATTATTGAAATTAATATCGCTGTTCTCATCTTCATATACTTTTTACCTGGTTGCTGATATGCAAATATAACTTTTTCCGCTGTCTTACACAAAGCATTTAACTGCTTATATGACGTTTAACCTCTCTTTTTTGGGTATTTTAGCACAAAAAACCATGTTCCTGATGAATATCAATATGAAGTTTTCCCGATTAAAACGCAGACATGCTCACTTACTGACGGATAAAAAGAAATGGAAGGTCTGAATGCGGACTATCAAGTTCCGAAAGCGGATGGCCGGACAGTCTGGCGACAGAAATACAAAAGGCAGTCCAGCTGACATCCGGACCGGGCTGCTTAGAATAAGGAATCAGTCATGCGGTTTTCGTTACAAGCTTTAAAAAATATACTGACCACTACCACCTACATGGATTGGCTGTCGAATACCGGCCGGACCGAACAGCCGTAAAAACAGGCATTCGAACTGCACCAATACACATCGCCACTGTAAAAATACAAACAGTTTGCCATATTATGGTTTTCTTGCCTTTTCGTTCCGATCCAATAAACAGCTTTCAGCCCCTGCCCTGAAACTCTTTTGCCTTTCTTAAATCCTGAAGCCGGAAGAAAGATTTTATTTCCGTTAGGCCCCTTGATCCTATAGCCTTCAACTACCCCATTATACATGATCCACGTCCATGAACATTTCTCTATCAGTTCCTGCATTTCTTCCCTTGTCGGTATTCTCCAGCCTTTCCCCAACAAACGGTATGCGACATCGTAATCCGTTCCTGAAATATTCTGGCCTATATCCATATAGTCATCCCACTGACGGTCATAATAAAGATAACTGTATTTCATACAAACTTCTCTTTCCAACGTATCTCCCCAAGCATAATACCATCCATACTCTTCGGGAGCTGCTGCACCGATATTGAAAGAAGCCCATCTGACACTCAAGCCCAGATCTACCGCTTCCGGCTTGATCACATGTTCTGAATGCTTTACTTCCTCTGAACTGATCTCACCTGCATTTACAGCTGAAACGTCCAACGAATCCATCCCTTCATCCACGCCCCTGTTCTGCGCCTTCAGTTGCAACGTGCCAAACAGACAAAGGATCAAAACACTACATATATTCAAAACAGAACCATTCATTTAATCTAAATTATTCAGATGACATTTCACAAACATTACTTCCTTAATTCCCTGTACACAAGCTACAATGATTAGTCTTTTTACTATCTCAGTTTACTGTTCTGAAGCCATATACATAGTTCACAGCAAAAGAATTGACCTTGATTTATTATGCAAAAATAAAGACATTATTTTATAACATAAAGTAAATAAATTAAAAAACGCAGGCTCAATGACATCTTTTAACACTCAGACTGACGTCTGTAACTGTTTATTAATGTTCCGGCCCTATTACGCGGCCAAGTCAGGAAACATGCACCATAAGAACCATGATCTGAAAAACTCATCCTGATAAAAGAAGGTACGAATCACCTTTCTTACATGACAGACCAAACATTATCAGGAATATCAATGTTCCTTAACACTGTCGACAACAAATCCATGCCCCTCAAGATAACCATGAAAACAATAAAATACGGGAAACACAAGTGACAATTCAAAATAAAATTCTAATTTTGTATCAGGCAGCCATGAGGAAATACAACTGCTGCAAACCACAGTCAAGACAAATAAGAAATTCATACAAATATCACAACATGCAATATTACGAAATCCAATTTCAGGTGGCGCCTTACAGCGAAGCAGCCTGTGACTTACTCTCTGCCATAGTTGCCGAATGTGCGGGACTGGAAAGTTTCATTCCTACTCCACACGGCATCAATGGCTATGTACAGACAAACCTGTTTGACCGGACCGCATTGGAAAATGCCATTGCAGATTTTCCAATGCCGGACGTCAAGGTGACTTGCCGGATCGAAAAGGCAGAAGACAAGAACTGGAATGAAGAATGGGAAAAGAACGGTTTCAAACCTCTGTGGATTGACGGACGTATCTATATTCACGCTGATGAAACGACTCCGGACATCAAGCCGGAATTCGATATCAGGATAGACCCGCATCAGGCTTTCGGAACCGGAAACCACCAGACCACTGCCATGATTCTGTCTCATCTGGCCGACTGCAACCTTTCCGGTTTGCGTATTCTAGATGCCGGCTGCGGCACAGGTATTATCGGTCTGTTCTGTGCTCTCAAAGGTGCTGCGGAAGTGACCGGTTATGACATTGACAACTGGAGCGTGCGCAATACGCTTGAAAATATCCGACTGAACCAGGTCAGCTGCATGGAAGTGCTGGAGGGAGATGCCTCCCTGCTCGACGGAATGGCGCCATTCGACTTTGTAGCAGCCAACATCAACCGCAACATCCTGCTCAACGACATGCCCTCATTTGTCAGTGTATTGAAGAACGGAGGACATTTGATTCTAAGCGGATTCTACACAGAAGATATCCCGCTGCTGGAAGAAAAAGCCAATCAGCTGGGCCTGAAATTACAGACTACCTGCGAAAAAGAACACTGGGCCATGCTGGCGTTCTGCAAAGAATAAAAAAATACCAAACGGTACAGCCATGTCATTTTATATTATGACAGACTGTACCGTTTTAGATGAATCCGGACAAGCACGCCCCAAGCTGACTTGTCTTTTATCCAATCATTATTTTCTTTCAACTTATCCGGGCATGCTTAATGGCCCTCCATTTCTCTTTAATCGTGTTTCAGTCAATGCTATCAGCCAACACGGGAACTACACCAAACAGTATGCCCGCATAGCCATTATGCGCTTTCTCTCATATTTACTCTTATTTGAGCAACAGGCAGTCTTATAGACTACCTGTTGCCCCAATTATCATTTAACAATATATTTCTTATTATTTATGATATAAATACCAGGTGAAAGTGACCGTAGGGTTTCAATCGTAGCATCAGAATGTAACAAGACTCCAGAAAGACTGTATACCTTTACATCCTCATTTTTTCCATACAATGATTCCACGCCCGTAACATCTCCTACAGTAAATGCATAAGGCGACTTTCTGCTACCTATTACATCACTTCGGAACATTTCAGTTTCATTTGCTACGGATGTTTCTCCCGTATTTTCATCTACCACAATAAATGAGACCTCAACTGGTTCATCCCCGTAAACAGTCAGATAATAGGAATCATTGATATTCTCACTAATGCCTCGCAGTTCATTTCCTACCATCGCATAGATTCTGTATCGGCCATTCGTTGCTGCGGATTCGTCAAGGTATAATTTACCTATCATATTCATCGTGTTCGGATATTGACGTATATCAAGGCCAGACACTGCACCCACAGTGGGATTCACGATATCCATACGACTGTTCTTTGATACTGAACTCTGAAAATCGAATACCAGTCTTTTGCTTGAACATGATTTATACAAGTAACCGTTACCCGGTACCAATTCTCCGAATGTACCTTCCCAGTATCCGTCTGCATATTCAGCAAATCCATTTTGTGCAACAATATAATCACCTTCTTCAGCATTTGCAATAACAGCAAAAGAGCGGTTCTCAAAATAAGGATAACCAATCCAATTCCAACCCTTACTTAAAGGTATTGAACTCAGGGCCGCATTAGCCGAATGTCCACTTGATACGATAACAGAAGTTATCGGGGCCTCTATTTTATAACCTAATCCGGGCTTAATGGAATCAATTCCGCCAACCATCCCGTTATCCGAATCGCTGACCAATTCATCAAATTGACTGACAATACGTGTTACCTTAGCGGCGAACAGTTCAACAGGCAGAGCTTCATCAAGGAAACTTGAAACCCAGTTCCAACCTTTATATAGAACCATCCTCTGCTGAAAAACATCACGCGTAAACACAGGATAAATATCAAGATCCTTTTCCACAATCAAACTTAAGGTGGGATCTGTACTGACCGAATCCTCATTTACCACCCAAGTAGTGAAAACAAAATCCTTATCCGGTACGGCCTTCAAATCCAATTTCTCACCAAATTCATAATTTCCGGAATAATACCCACCAACAGAACCACCTTCTGCATTCGACATAATATTGACAGTATAAGACCGTTTTCTGAAATTGGCTGTTATTGTCATATCACCGGCAACCGTCACAATCAATTGTGAATCTGTAGATACGACTTCACCATTAACTGTCCAGTTTGCAAATTCATACCCTACAGCAGCCTTCGCAGAAAGATCTACACGGGTGCCATAATCAACATTACCTGTATTATAACCGGTTAGCGTTCCTGCTGATTCCGGATATACGGAAACCATAAATTGTACCGTTCCGTTACTATACTGATTCCAATTCACGGATTTACCATTCTTTCCAGAATAACCTTCGCTGTCAGTGATACCGCTTGTCTGCACCGTAAGTACATAATATCCGTTTCCGCAGACCTTGTTAATCTCCTTCAAATCTAATGTAAACGTCTTGTTGTCCGTTGTTGAAACGGAGATCAATTCTGCGTTCTGTTTCACGCCCTGAACGGTCAGCGTGATATCTTCAGATGTAAATGTTTCCGGTTGCACCGGTTTGTTAAACATTATTTTCACTGTTTCAACCGGGCTCCTGGCAATCTCATTCTCAGCCGGGATTCCTTCCACAGATGCCACCTCGAGTATAAGTTGCGGAACCGGTTCAAATGTGAGAAGGTAAGTTTCCGGCGCTCCTTCCGTAAATTCATCTGCAAAATGAATACGGTTTTCATATAACGGATCTTTGCCATCCCTTAATGTACGGTCTGTCTGCCAGAAATTACGCAGACTAATCACCTTATTGTCGCTCTGACGTATTACGTTCCGGAGTTCTGCTATGCCGTATGTGGGATCCGTGATACTTCCATAATTCCATCCTTCATTTGAAGGATGGACGGTCAGAAGATATTCCGTTGCTGACGTTTTAACCATATTGGCTTCAGAAGCCTTCGTTACGGGTTCGATATTACCGTCCGACAGATACAACATGTCCGGAGTATCATGGGTATCAACAATATCATTGGTCATAAAACCGACAAGCTTCTTACCTGCCCTTTCAACTTCCAGACTACGTATCAACTCGTGCACAGTCACTTCGTTAAGCAATGACAAATCCGGATTGCCGTAACTGGTCACATGTGTAGCCTTTACATCATAATCCGTAAAATGTCCGAGCAAAGAGCTCTTGATCCACCACTGGGCGTATGCCTGGGTCTTGGCCGGGATATCTCCGAAATCCGTAGCCACGCTACTACCTAGAGCCAGTGTCTTTTCGTTGCCATTCAATTGACTGCTCATCAACTCAAAATCAATCTGCAGGCCTTTTTCATTATCAATTATTTCCGGTTGCCGGGTCACCATCTGTACATTAGTGGCATCGCCATAACCTACATTATTGATGAGCAATGAAAATTCAGCCTCTTCAGACGGTTCAAGAGCTTCTGTCAGCGGATCATCTCCAATGATATCACGCTGCATGAAGTACGTGAGATTCAAATCTGCGGAAGGTTTCACCGTCAAAGTCACAGGTGACAGCGTACGCGTCACTTCCAGTCCTGTAAAAGGATCAATATATGAAAGTGATCCTCCGAACATGTATTTTGTATCAACCATCGGGGCTGCATATTTAGTCGGAATATACAAGATAGTAGCTACACCCGTCTCACCGGCAGCCAATGTCCAGCCATCCGTCAAGTTAAGGTCTCCGGTGAATCCTTTAAGAGATTCCGGATTGATCTGAAACTCGCGGCTTGTGGCCAGATTTCCCATTTCATCTTTCACCTCCAAAGTCAGCCGTACATTCTCCATGGCCTTATCTTCATTTCCATTGAATACCGTCAATGTGCCACGGAATGCCTGACGTGTCATGACCATAGACTGTGAGAACTGAAGCGTTATGCTGGAGCAAACGGAGTTTTGAGATTCACTAACAATATCCATCAAGTTCTTTACATGTTCTTTTGTGTAATCTGATGGCATAAAATAATCCAAATCATAAAAATGTTCTCTCGTTTCTTGGAGTATGGCAATATTTTCCGACAATCTATTTGCAATATCCTCTGGCACTTGACCCGAGAAGTAGGTTTTACGACGATTGTAGAAATTCTCGAACATCTCTAAAGACAGACTCTCCGGCTTATATTTCTTTACATCTTCAAAAGAACTGTTTACATAATCAACTGAATCCATTAACACAAGCATCTCTTCATAAGACACTTCATCCCATTCGGGTTCATATCCCCAAATGATTGAATTAATCTCTGAAAAAGCTTTCAGACGATTATATATGACATCCAATTCATTAAGAACAGACTCTGTATAATCAGGAGAAGACACTTGTTTGGCTCTAGTCGCTATGGAAACATCTTTAATATGGTCACAAGCATGAACAAAATCATTTGCGCAATCTGCTGCTATATCAATATATTTTTTCCATTTGAGCATTTTCTTTCCTAGAGCCTTATATTTCTTCAATTTAGATGGAGGTATATAATTCCCAAGAGCACCTGTCACGGCATCATCAAACATTTTATCAACAGTTTTACTAGCACTCTGATAACATTTGTAGGCATTATCAAAACTAGAAGCAGCATTCACACAATCATCAAATGTTGAAGCCACAGTTTCCAAAAGCTCATAAATGCCATTATCTTGATTATATATATTATCTATATTATCAAGAATATTATCAGGATTGAAAAAATCATCCTTATCAATTTCGTTGTCATTACCATCGTCATCATCATCGTCATTATCCGAGTCAAACAAACCCATTAATGATTCTAATGTTTCTTTGGCATCACCAACAAAATTGCCTGCACATTTCATGCCTGCTATCAGAATTCCATTCTGGCATGGTTCGCAACCTTTATCGATGTTATTAACGATGGGTTTATTATTGGTGCTGGAACTGTAACCCGAATTCCCGCCTATACCAGAAGGTCTTCCACCCATACCACCGACACCAACGGATGAAATATTACCGCCTCCATAAGTTCCATTTCCAGAGATATTACCCAAGTCAGACTTATCCTTACTTTTACAGGAACCTAACTGTAATGCTACACCATAACGATGCCATTTACGGTCATTGCCACAATCCCAATAATAAAGCGTACCGGGTTCGCCGACACATGGATCATCATCAATGGAAGCATCTCTTGCCTGAACCTTCCGTCGTGCACCTGTCGCCAATCTGGTTATTTTCACAGGTATGCTGACACTCTGTTGCGGTGCCAATGTGAATGGTTCCGTATGTGACAGTGCTTCGAATGACAAGGTTTTAAAACCTTCGGGCAACAGGAGTTCTACATTCTGTGCGGCAATAAGACCTTTATTTGTCAGTGTGGCATAGAATATAAGGGATTCTCCTTCCGGCAATGATTTGGCTTCAACTCTTGAAGGTAGTGTAAGTTTGACGACTGGTACGGGAACACTCGTTTCGTAATTTACTGTTGTAGTCATTTCATACTCATCTTCAATCTCAGTCTCTTCAACCTTATAATCGATCGTGATAGCCTCATAGCTCAGATTGACTGTAACCGTATTTTCTTTTCCCGGATCAACAAGAACATTGTTCCGATAAGAATTATGCTTGGAGGCTGTTACGCTGACTGCATAATATCCTTCCGGAAGTTCCACTGAGAATTTACCATCCGTTCCCGTAATACCCCTGGCCGTCACAGCACCAGTCGTGGGATGAGACACGATGACCTCGGCGCCTTTAACGTGCGGAGCCTCTTTCGTATAATACGTATATTCATCGCAAACATCAATTGTCAAAGTACCTTTTGTTTCAGAAACCGGCTCAATTTTATAAGGCAAAGACAAACCTAACCCGTTTTCGCAATTAATACCTATCGTACCTGTTACCGGAACATTAAGCTGCATGTCTTCTGTGGGGACGAAACGGAGAATAATGGTAGCCGAAGCACCTGATTCCAAAGAAGCAATTTCTACCGGAGTAACAGAAGACATCCAGGAAGGAAGTGCCAGTGAGATCTTGCCGGTCTCGCCCTTTCCAATATTGGTGATCATAAACGGATAATCTCTTCCGCTGTCTTTCGTCATGGTAGTATTGATACGTGCAACAGAAGCTTTCAGTTCTCCAGACTTGTTTCTGCAATAGTAATATAATGTTACAGGAAGTGATGCACCTTCATTACTTTCCATCAGCAATTCTATCTTCTCCCAGTCATTTCCTCCGCTTACAGCATTAGCAGTCAAGGTGTATGAGATGTCCGCAGTCCTGCCTGCCTGCAGATTCTGAGGATTTTCAATCTGAATATTGCAATTGTCAGGCTTGGATATGACTTTAACCGTTAACCCCGTTAAATCCAACTGAGCCGGATTAGAAACAGCAAACGCCCCATTCTTAACTTCATTCAGCAAAATTTCATTGGTAATGGCTGAATTTGAAGTCCGCTTCATACCATAAACGTCAAAAGCAGCTGATTCATCAGCAAGTTGTTCGCCGGGAAAGCATGCACCGACAACAAAATGACCTATCTGCCCGTCATAGGGCTTGTAAGAAGTCTGGAATGTTCCATCCTCCTTGGATTCCACATTGACCACATGACGATATCCGGAATTAATGATATAAACCTCTACTTTCTTATGGGCAATATCCGTTCCCTGCAACTTTCCGGATATAATTATGGACTCTCCCTGATTATAGGCAGTCTTGTCCACTTGAACCGTTGTGGTATAAGGAGAAACCATTTTCACAGACAACATGGCAGAAACATTGTTTGTATAAAGCAGCTCTTTCACTTTCTGCCCGTCATTGACTTTCGCATACAAACAATATTCTCCAACTGATCCTGGTAATGTTATATCCTTGCTCATCACAACTGAATCCCCCACAGCCAATGGAGTCTGCAAATAAGCAGTGGCAAGAGGAACAGAACTGTTGGCCTGAAAAATACAGACTTCTGTCAGTTCCGGAAGTTCGGCAGAGCCTGAATTGTATAAAGTAAAGGAGAAAGTGGCCTGGCTGTCTACTTCAGCTTCAGACACAGACAGAGAAACATTCGTGATCTGTGCATCCGGCAGTGTCTGGTCGGATACGGTAAACCATACATTTCCCTTGGCGAAGCCTTCAGCCTCAGCCGTGATGGTTGCAGTAAAATCATCACCCGTTGATGTATTTCCTTTGGATTTAACCGTAAAGGCTACAGAACTCTGACCGGCCGGTATGGTTATCACATGGGGATATTCAAGTTCTGTTTCATGTTCACTGCTTAATGTGACGGTTTGCTCTTTTCCCGTGTCAGTATTACGGCTTAACGTCATAACGATTTCACCTCCTTCCTTCAAAATGGAACTTGAAGAAGTGAGCGTCAGAGCAGGTCCGTCATTGTCATATACGGTCAAAGGACAAGTCACGATACCATCTGACGTACCGTTATTGGCATTACAACTACATGAAGCAATGAATACAGCTGCTGAAATATTGTAGACACGTTCGCCGTCGACAATCGCATTATCCACAGGTCCAAGACTGACAGTCAGTTCCTCTACACCCGCCGGCATTTCTACAGACTGACGGGTATAATAGAGACCGCCGTTGGAATCATCCGAAAATTTCACGGTTACAGTCTTGTCAATATTATCTGTACGTCTCAGTACTGCATTTACTCCCATCGGACCAGCCGCTTCAGAGACTGCAGCCGGAATCAGTTTCATCTGAAGGGTCGGAACATCATTATCCAACAATACCGTATTGATTGAGGCGGATTGGTATCGGTCCGCAGAAGCGGTAAATGTCACAACATGTTCAACATCCGGAATTTCATCTTCCCTGGCTTCAACACTTACTGTCACAAAAGACTCTCCAGCCGGTATGACGATTGAAGACGGGATTACAAATCTGGATGATTCATCACAATACAGATTGACTTTAATATCTTCAGAAGAAATACGTTCTGCACCTATTTTAAGTTCAATACTCTCCCCTTCTGTCACATCCAGAGCTTCCGTTGTCAGAGTCAGTGACGGATCCGTATCATCTTCTATCACCATTATTGCGCTGGCAGAAGGATATCCGTTTCCTGTCACGGTTATATTCACAATGGAATCTTTATCCAACATCTTATTAGCAGAAAGTTGAGCATAAAAATAAGCACCGGACTGCCCTTTCTCTACAGTAACTTCAGCAGGAAAAGTGACTCGGGAATCAGCAGAGGCTTCTATAACATAAGTTTCGGCATTTACCGTATTACCGCTACGTGACACATACAATTTTACCGTACTGGCCGATACTTCATCAACGGAAAACTTTGCAGGAGATATCTCAAGTGATTTACCTACTGTCAAGGAAGTGACTGCGGATGCTTCATTATTACCGAACAGCCATGAAGGTTCACCTGTATCACTTCCAGGAACTAATTTGACACGCAGAGTCGCTTCACCATCAAGTCCCAGCAATTGAGGTACAAGAATATCTGCGGAACGACTTACAACCCCACCAACCGCCAACGATTCATTATAATAGACCTTGGTCAGTTGCTTGCTCACACCTTCCTGATCATCAAGATAAATCTGTTCACTCCATCCCGATGACGTAGACAAGCCTCCTATATTCCTAACTTGCCAGTTAACTGTAATATGATCACCCGGTTTAATTCCAGTTGAAACAGTTGTCACATCAGAGACTTCCAGATCCGGCAATTTTATAATATGTAATTTACCGGCCGAAAATCCTGTTGCCTGATTCTTACCATCTTTGTCAGCAATGATTACGTCTGACAAAACAAACGAATGCTCGGTATCTTCGGCCATGCCGGAAGATGCTCTAAGTTCCACAGTAAGAAGCGTCCCGGTCCGCCCTAAAACAGGCTGATTGGAAGGAGAAAACATCATGACCATATATTTCCGCGATTCGATTTGTTTCATCGTGACGGAATGGCCGTTATCACGCTCTGAAAGTGCTATGGTTCCGGTGTTAAATTCAATGCCTTCAGGAACAACAAGCGTAAACTGTACAGCCACCACATCTGTTGTGTTATTTAAAACAACTGGTAACGATATGGCCTTTCCCGGTGCAACGGAAACATCAGGAATCGATAACGTGTTCGCCGTTTGAGCCATAGCAGACCATGTCCCCATAAACAGCAAACATAATGTTGCAATTAAATATTTTATCTTCATATAAACATTACTTGATTATTATCTTGACAATCCGTCCTTTTTTATTGACTATATTAATTCCCTTTTGCAGATAATCTCGCTGGTAACCAGACAAATCATAAATCTGAAAATTCTGATCATCCTCAACAGAAATATCCGAAATGGATGTTGTTTCCCCATTTCCGACGGAAACATTAACAGCATTGGCCTCATTATCTGCCAACGAAACTTTCATTATACGTGCACTGGAGTCACATGTACCTATAACCGTTTCACCTGTTGGAATAGTTTTACCGGACAAGGAATATGCCACCAGATTAGCACCCTTTACAGATTGGATCATTCCCAGTTTTTCCATATCCCAGCTGATTTTTCCATTTGCCTTGACATCAATTACGGCAATCGGCTTCTGTGTACTGAGCATGACGTTTCCATTTTGGACATAAACAAAAGCATCTGTTTCAGAACAATCATCTTGTGTCATTCGCAGCCTGCCCTTCAAAATTGGCCTGACAGGATTTGACAACAGGATATTGACGGTAGACACTACATCCTGTACGTTAACCACATGATCAGAATATGTATCAGCAGCAGTAAAATTGAAAGGATATTCTTTATAATCTCCAAATGCATATAGAATCGTTGCCTGAAGATCGGATGCATCCACTCCATCAATAAAATTGGCATCACCTTTATCAAACAATAACTTGATTTTGAATGTACTACCTTCTATTTCATCATATTGATCCAATACCAAAACATTGATCGTATCTCCACTGTTTCCATAATATTCATTTTGAGAAGACACGTAAGGGAAATAGAATCGTCCATCTTTATATGACACCTGCATAACCCATTCCGTATTGTTCCACAGATCAATTGAATCTGTGTCAGCCGTCGTACACAAAATATTGAAGTTGGATTGATAGGCCTGTTGTTCATGATTATAAAACAATATACCCGGCATCTTTGTTGTCACATCTTCTATTGCTGCTTTTGACATATCCAGCTCTACAACCCGATCCATCTTTTGTGACTTAATATTCAAATCCACAACATGAGATGATATCATAGGAGAAAGGTCCTCAAAACTGTTATAGGAACAATCAAGAGCAGTCAAATCAGGAAAACATTGAGCCAAAGTTCCGATATTCCCCTGATAGTTGTTTCGGCTTACATCAAGCGCCGTAATACCAGCAGTCAAATCCGGATTCTGTACAACTATTTCCGTAAATATCTCAGACAAATTGCCAGACAAATGATTGCCGGACAAATTGATTGTCTCAAGTTGTGGAAATGCCAGAACACCTGTCGGGAATGTCCCAAACAAACCCTGTCCTTCAAGATCAATTCCGACGATATGCCCCTGCCTTATCTGCAATCCATCAAATGTGCTGACAGCTTGTATTCCCAATGAAATATTCCATGGTTCCTTCCAACCATAGCCGTCCAGTTCAGAACACAGGTTCTGAAGCAAATGCCATTCTGTTTCGTCAAACTGATAAATCGTAAATGTACCAACTAACGTTCTTTCCTTGCCGTAATATAGTTCACCTTCCGCTATTTCAAGATAAACATCATATTGACCTGGATTTACAGGAGCTGTCGGTAGTATTTCCTCCATACCATGATTGGTATATGTAAATACGGCTTCGCCCATCCCGTCAAGACGGGATATCCTTGCTTCGTGCGTAGACCCATCAAACGTCACATCGCTATCGGGTAATATTACAGTATACATATCATCCACCAAATATTGTTTACCGATCCGGAATGTCATTGTATCACTTGAAATCTCCTGATAGTCGTTTTTGGCTTTTACAATCCATGAATAGCTACTCCCGTACTGGCAGAAATTAATTAAGGCGTAACAGGTATCCTTCAAATTTGCAACTATGGGATTGACAGGTATCTCATTTTTCGTATTCCATATATACACATCATACGTTGCATGAGGAATCTTATTCCATGTCAATGTTAATGACGTAGTCGGGATCACCTCTCCGTCACCGGGAAAACAATCCGTCAGTTCACCCATCAATACGGGAGTCACAGCAATATTATAATTGAAGGAATAGATTAGGGTTTTCTGATAATATGCGTCTATTTTATAAGAAAGCGATAACTCTCTTTCTCCGTTATTGACGATATCCATTGATGGTAATATTCCTTCTCCACTGTTTTCATATCCATCCAAATCAACAGACGGAGACGTATCCAATGTCCATTTATATGTAAGATCAGGACTGATCAAGCTGAAATCTACAGGAACTGTCCCACTTCCGGAGCTAACCTTTTGAGAATGGATCTGTCTTAATTCCGAGAAATCTAATAAAAATCCCCATAACCGTAACTTCACATCCTGTATTTCCAGACTTTTGCCAAGTGCAAACAAAACAGAAGCAGCAGACTGGCTGTATGAAGTCATATCCTTCCCAAACTGTATCAAAGGATTGGACAGAGAACCCGATTTTTCGAAACTCAATGTATATTCTCCTGATACCAATGCCTGGCTGATCTGTGCTAATGTCTCTAGATTCGTATCTGTCAGATCATACAGGAATGACTGTCCGCTTTCTACTACAATTCGTAAATCCCCGGTAATAGCAGAAACTCTCAACATGTTGAACAATTCATCCAAAGAAGAAAAAGAACGTACTCCAGCAACATCCGGATTCAGATTATACGTACCTTGAGCTTTCCAGTTACTTTCGTCATTGACAAGAACGGACAACTCTGCCACATCGCTGCCACTCTCTCCGTATACAGTCAACTTGACCGTATACATGCCTGATTCTGTATATATATGCATGGGAGATACTTCTGTACTTCGCGTACCGTCTCCAAAATCCCATTCAAACCTGACTGCCTTATCTGAAGACAAATTGGTAAACTTGACACGATTCTGGTATTTGTCGAAAGAGAAACGTGAATATAAACCATCCTCAGATATTTTTTCTACCAATAACCCTCCGTCTCTTACACTCACAGGGATCTGACTGTCATCCATAGTAACTACTACTCCATGTGTCAAATCTACAAGGTAAGTCTTGCCCATTTCCACATCAGATGGAACGGTGACAGGTATGTCCAATACTTTTCCGTTATTATCAGACAAAGGCTCCTTTCCACTCACAGACAAACGATAGTTGTTGTCACCAAGGTCTGTGACAGCCAGTTCATGGTCAGTTCCACGTCCGGAGATAACTATGGCATCTTTATCAACTTGAAAACCTGCCGGAAATTTAACATCAACGAAAAAGCCTTTAGCCTGCATGGATGTATTTTCCAGGAAAATCGGATATAAAACCTGTTGGCCTTTGATAACACTTTCTGTCATACCATACAATGCTGCATGCGGATCGGTACCACCTGGTTCATTCGGATTATCCGGATCATAATTATAAATATAGTTAGCAGTCAGAGTTACATCAGTTGTTGGCATGACATAACTGAAATTATAATCCGTACTGACAATCGTATTTCCAACAGACCAATTCTGAAATATGTAATACTGATTGGAATAAGCACAAAGATAAACCGATGTACCTTCCTGATACAGATTTCCGCTGGATATGTTAAAGAAACCACTACCGGAAGGATTACATTGCAGGTTGAGTTTATGACTCAAACGGGGTTCTGAGGGTTCGGCAGGATTATCAGGTGAATACTCAAAATTGGCAACCAGATGGGCATCTGTGTCCTTAACCTTATAATTAAAGGATGCCGAAGTTGAGATGATTTCACCGTTTTCTGTCCAGTTCCTGAATATATAATTGGAATTATTGTATGCATAAAGATACACCGTACTGCCTACTTCATATTTATTACCACTGTTGATATTAAACGAACCACTGTTACCAGGATATGTGCTTAAATAAACAGCACGATATTCTGGTATAACCGGAACAGAAGGTTCTTCCGGATTAGACGGATTATACTCAAAATGAGCTGTAAGAGTTGTTGCCTTGGAAGGCATTACATAGTCAAACTGTGAAGAAGTTGAAACAACCACTCCATTTTCCTCCCAACACTTGAACGTAAAATTATTGTTATTATACGCCCTTAACCTGACAGATGTTCCAGGTGAACAACTTGTAACGGAACTGATATTGAAAGTACCTCCATTGACTGGTGTGGATTTCAATGTCAGTGTATAGGTTGCACCAGGCTCGGCAGGATTGGTCGGGTTATATTGTCCTTTTATGGTAATGCTGAAAAACAGCATTACCATAAAGAGAATATACTTAGACCATCTCATATTTATATATTTACAAAATTACAACACAACTGTCTTAAAGGAAACACCATTAACAGTAACAATGTATGCTCCTTTTGCTACCTTTATGCGACAATGGTCAGAAGCATTCGTGATTGTACGGACCAATGCCCCGGAAACGGCATAAACTTTAATCTCCTTACCTGCCGATCCATCAACTGTAATGTTTCCATTGGCACCGGAAACTGTGACAACAGAGTTTTCTGTTGTTGTCCCAATTCCTGTTGTTTCACCAGCACTTATATTAAGCGAGAATCGATCCAATGATTCAACAGCATCAGATTCAAATGTATATGAATCTTTTGTAAGATCGGTTATCACGCCTGTTTCGGCGTCATATAATGTCACATCTCCATCTGTACGGATGGCTGATATGGTATAGGTTCCGGCTGCTCCTACAGAAACGCCCAAACGCACAATACCATCTACTGTCGGACGCTCATTAATAGAAAGGCGGTTTCCTTCTGCATCCAAAGTGAAAATCTGAGGCACTGTAACATCCATACTCATAAACTTTGAAGCATCGCATTCTATCTCATAATTCAAAGATCTGTTTTCATTTAAAACCACACGAGTCTGATCAGAACTTCCAGAACCGGATATCTCCAGATTAAAGATACAGCGTGAAGAAACGGCAGATCTGCCTTTTGCCGGCGCATAAGCTGCACGATTCACAGTGGAATTAATCTGACGTCCTTCAGGACGGAAAATGATTTGATCCACTGCATCAGGTTTCTGCACAAAGAAAGATTGCATTGGACGAAGAACAAAGTTGTCATCCACAACTGAGTAGGCTCTATAATTGCGATTACTGCTGTCCCAAACCGTTATCGGTGCCGTAAAGTCCATATAATAAATATCATAATAGCATGGATAAGGGTTACCTACATAATTCCAATTCTTGTTTGCAACATTATCAGACTCATGAGTTTCCAATGTTTTGACAATCTCTGAAAAGGCAAATAGTTCAGACTGAGAGTCTTTAATTGCCGGAAGATAAATCTCACCAGCAGCATTGCACTGGAAAATGTATCCTTGTCCTGCCATAAGTTTATCTGAAACTACATTCTGCCAACTGCTTCCTGTTCCGGTTGAGGCACGGTTGGCTGCATTATAATAACGGAATACATAAGAAGCATTTGCACTGTGCCGAACATCCTTTACATTAACATCATACAAAGGAGTAAAGAAATACCAAGTATCACTATTTACCTTGTAACAAGTCGTAATACTATCTACTGTAAATTGTTCGCAGTTATTCAACAAACGACAAGGATTTCCCTCGCTGACAAATAATTTCATGTTTGCCACTGTCATTGGAGCATTTCCTCCAACAGTTAAACGTCCACCATAATACAGATCAATGTCGGGCTTACCATCCATACGGCGATTATTTGTAAGCATAAGGTCTCCTGATATCCGCCAATAATCAAGATCAATATCCATTTCCTGAATATCACCGAACTGCAACCAATAAGTATCAAGCTTATAATTGGGCACAGCAAATGACGGAACGATCAAGGTCATACCAGATTTGTAAGGGCCATACGAAAACGGATCATTTGAAATAGCTGGCGGTGTAGCTGACTTGCACACAACCGTTTGAATTGAATTACAATCACTAAAGTTATTATTATAACTTGCAATATAAGATGGAAGTTCTACATATTTCAGATTATCACAATTTAAGAATGCATCATTTGACAAAGATGAAAGTTTTATTGGCAGAATGACACTGTCCAAAGCTGAATTACGGAATGCATCCCTATCTATCGTATGCAGAGATTCCGGAAAATCTATGTTACGTAAACTAGATGTATTATAGAATGCACCGTATCTTATGGTTTCAAGTTGCTTGGGTAACTTTACTTCGACCAAGTTATAACAGTTATTACAAACATACTGTTCCAAGGACTTTAAGGCATCAGAGAAATGTAACCGTTTTAAATTATGGCATTCGCTGAATATTGATGTATCATAATTCTGAGCATATTTGTCGTTATTTGATCCCAACTGAGTTACCGTATTAGGCATAATAAATTCTTTTAATGCCTTACAATTACGAAACGCATAATAGCCAATCTTCTGCAATTGAGATTTTTCCGTGAAATTTACAGTCTCTATACGCGTATTCTCAAATGCATTTTGACCAATAACAGTAACAGAGTTTGGAATATCAATATTCAGAATCTGCGTACCTCTAAATGCAAAATGACCAATATAGGTTACGCCTTCCGGTAATTTGACATAAGAAAGTCCTCCTAAACCGTCAAAAGCATAATCAGGCACTGAATTAAATTTTGCTTCAGACAAATCCAAACCGATAAGATTCTTCATATTTTTAATGGTTGTCAAGTCTGACCCATTAATCGTACCAATGACCTTAAGGAGTTCAACATCATTTAAGACGTTAACCTGATATAAAACTTCCACACCAAGTGTTCCTGGAGTGGACACTTCCACATTCAACCATTCATCTGACAGTTCTACATTCCTAACCCGTGATATATAAGCATCAGTATAGCTATATATCGTATCAACCCATTCTAAATGATAATCACCCGGTTTCAAAACAACAGATGTCTTGGAATACGCTCCGTTATTACCATAATCGGAAGAATATTGTACTCCATTAATATAAAAATTAAGATAATGACGACTTGCACTGGGATTTGGACCAGTGAATGCCTTTTCAAAAGAAAATTTTGAAACCTTGTCAACCGTAAACGAGGTCGAGAAACGAGATGAACTATACCAACTTCCATAATTAGTAGAAGAAATGTAGCCATCATTTGTCAACCAAGGATATTTCTGATCGTTAGTAAACGTCAGAGGTTTGGATTTATCAGTAAGAAGAACTTTTTCCAATTCCTTTATTTCTGTAACCTTTATCTGCTTGATTTGACTGTAAACAGATGTTGACTCCGTATTCTGAATAGAATCTTTAAAGACTATCACATGACTTCCCCTGGGAAGATAAAACCGCATAGTCTCCCAAGAATTATTTTTGATATCAGAATATAACACCCCATCAACGTATATTTGAAATATATGATATGAAGAATAGTTATTCCTCCACGAAAAAGTTATTTCAGTCTGTAAATCGGTCTGATAAGTAAAGATCAAAGATGACGAAGAATTAGCCGTACCAACATTAACTGAAGTAGCGACACCATCTTCTCCCACACTCCAAGGATAAGTTGCATCATTGGTAAACTGTACCGGAAACGAACCTTCTTGCAAAAGAAGATCAAGATTTGCCTTTTCCTGTGCTGACACATCAGAATAACCTATTCTGATAACCATAAAGGTCAGAAGTAAAAAAAATACTTTTTTCATTGTGATAAATTCTAATATTAAATTTTATTATACGATTATCTTTATGAAGGGATAAAAAATGATATATCGGAATTAAAAATATTAAGAATAAGATTTTCTTCTTTAATATGAAGGAATTACACCTCCCAAAGATACACAATTTTTTAATAGACATATCGTTATTAGCAAATAAAATTTAATTCTTATATAAAAATACATAAAATATAACCTTTGATATCTATCCAAAATTTTAAATGATTATATTATTGCAGTATATACTAAATCATCTCGACATTATAAAAAACAGAATTGATTTCAGACAATTTTAAAAGATATTTCCTAATAATATATCAATAAAATTCAATATAGAATTTCAATTTGCAACAACACAACCTGTCATAGTTAAAGTAATCAGATTATATCTACCTATAAACAACATACAAAAGCAGATATAATAACCCCGTCAAAATATTAAAAGACAGAGGTAAGTCAATCATTCTGAACTCCAACTTAAAGTATAGAAAAGGCTCGTCAACAGAACACAAGAAAAAGCCAATCAGCTGGGCCTGAAATTACAGACCACCTGCGAAAAAGAACACTGGGCCATACTGGCGTTCTGCAAAGAATAAAAAATCAGTCCGCCCACTCCAGATTAATCACATCGGATTCCTTGATGGTAAGTGACATCAACTCCTCAAGGGATCCGTTGAATATATTACAGTCCACATCCCCTTTTATGCCATCTACCTTGCCACAATCTGTATGCTGCCAGAAATGCCATTTGCCTTTATAAGCCAGTTTTTCTACATAATAATGTGCTATCCAATATGGATAACCGTCGAAAACGGGATCATTAAGATAACGCATCTTGAACTTATACCCTGTATAGATAATCGGCTTGACCTTAAATTTTTCTTCCACTATATCCAGCCATACCTTAACGGCGCGTTTCAACTGTTCATCGGTAAGATCACCTACTTTCTCCACATCCAATACAGGTGGAAGATCACCTACTTCCAGATGCACCTGTTTCAAAAAAAACATAGCCTGCTTGCCGGCATCCTCATCCGGAGAGAAAAAATGATAAGCCCCTCTGATTAAGCCGTTTCTCTTGGCTTCATAAAAGTTCTGGTTGAAGTTCTCATCTATAATCGATACGCCTTCCGTAGCCTTGATAAAAACAAAACGGACCGGCGATGTGTCCAGACTGGCATTACGCACCAGCTCCCAATCAATATTGGCCTGATAGTGTGACACGTCGATCCCATGCACATCAAAACCTTCCGGGTATACCGGATCACCATACATGGCTTTCCAACGGAAAGAATAAGGTCCTACAAAGAAATAATAGAAAATAAAGAGATAAATGGCACCGATCAGGATAGCTCCGGTCCACACGGCCCACAAAGGCCACTTCTTGGGAGAAAAGCGTTTGTTTCCTTTCTTACGTGGACGCGATGTTTTCTTTTTTTCTGAAGACGCTGATGCACCCCCACCACGGCTACGACGGCTTTTTTGGCTGTCAGTGCGTTTCTTTAAAGTCTGCAGTTCATCTGGCCTCATATCGGCATACCTCTTTTATTACACAGAATCAGTCCTTCCGGATGAATTCAGAAGGACTGATTATATTATATGAATGATTGATTATTACTTAGCTTGCTCAAGCTGCAATGTCTTGGTCGGCTGATCACATACTTCAGACGGACCGAAGTACTGGATAGGACCAGGATAAACGAAGCAAGTCTCACGAGCCCACTTGTCACGCTTAGAAACGAATTCCTTGAAAGGAGCTCCGTCAAGACGTACAAGAGCCTTCTTGATTACCGGCTTCATTTCACCGTGACGTTTCTCCATATTCATCATCATGGTGATGGGCACACCGCCTGCTACCCATTCTTCAGCCGGAGCAGTCGTATTCTGAACGATAGCCATATAACCGGTCTTACCGTTGGCAATCAACATTGAAGCACTGGTACCCAAAGCATAGCAATAGTCAGCGTCATAATTTGACGGCGCAGCGCAACGGCCTTCATAACCGAAGAAGTGGTGGAGGGCTGCGAACTTGCCGTTATACTTGCCTTCCTTCTTCCATGCCTCAAGCTTGGTTGCTACCATTTCAGAAAGCAGTTTCTCAGTTTCGATCAATGATACCTGTACGTTTCCGTGCGGGTCGCGCTCCATAGTAAGCTGAGCAGCAACACCCAAAGGCAATGATTCGTAAACTGCCTTGTTCTCAGCAGAAAGTTTGCCAAGAATCCATGCACGCTGCTCTTCCTTGGCTATGCTTTCACCTTCCGGAGTAGCCAAAAGGTCATTAAGCTCGGCAATCAGACGTTTCATGGCCGGGATAAACTCGATAAGACCTTCCGGAATCAATACTGTACCGAAGTTGTTACCGTCTGCTGCACGATCAGCTACAGCCTTGGCAATGTAAGTCACTACATCATCCAAAGTCTGGTTCTTGGCCTCAACTTCCTCTGATACGATACAGATGTTAGGCTGGCACTGCAAAGCGCACTCCAACGCAATATGAGAAGCTGAACGACCCATCAGCTTGATGAAATGCCAGTACTTACGGGCTGAATTGGCATCACGCTGGATGTTACCGATAACTTCAGAATAAGTCTTGCAAGCTGTATCGAAGCCGAAAGAAGTCTCGATCTGATCATTCTTCAAGTCACCGTCGATAGTCTTCGGACAACCGATTACCTGCACGCCATACTTCTTGGCAGCATAGTATTCAGCCAAAACACAAGCGTTAGTGTTTGAATCGTCACCACCAATGATGACAATAGCCTTGATATCAAGCTGACGGATGATCTCCAAACCTTTTTCAAACTGCTCTTCCTTCTCCAGTTTGGTACGGCCAGAACCGATCATGTCGAAACCACCGGTATTGCGGTATTCATCGATGATGTCAGCAGTAAGTTCCTTATAGTTGTGATCTACCAGACCGCCAGGGCCGAGGATAAAGCCATAAAGCTTATTAGCCGGGTTCAGACGTTTCAAACCGTCGAAAAGACCGCAAATTACATTGTGTCCACCAGGAGCCTGACCACCGGAAAGGATCACACCGACATTAGTCTGAGGATAAGTCTGAGCCTCACCCGGAACGAACTCGATAAGAGGCATGCCGTAAGTGTTGGGGAACAATTTCTTGATGTCTTCCTGATCAGCAACTGACTGTGTCGGCGCACCTTCTTTCACTGACACGCTACCCTGAAGACCTTTGGGCAATTTAGGCTGATAAGCCGCTCTTGCAATCTGCAATGCACTTTTTTCCATGTTTAAAAAATTTTTTATTAAAAAACAAAAGTCTTGATTTCTGATAGCAAAAATAATATTTTTTACCGGAATAGAGAAATATAGGGAATAAAAACATAATTTTTTCCACTTTCCGGCTATTTAAAAATGGAATTCCAAAGAAAATTCTTATCTTTACCACGTTGTTTAAAAAATCAAGAATCATGGCAAACAGAAGAAAGCTTAAAAAGAACATTAATTATATCTGCAGCGAACTCTTTGCAGAATGTGTGGCATTGATGCATTATAATATAGATGTAAAACAGGAGGACATCGACAACCTCATGAGCAGAATCCTGATCATGCAGGATGACTTTATCAGCCGAATCAGCCATACCGAACCGGGTAATGTCAAATATTTCTATAAAAAGCTCAAAACGGACTTCAGCGCCCAGGTAGATGATATTGTCAACACTATTACCCAGCTCAGCTAATGATCCGTAAAATATGCAGTTTTCTGCTCTTTAAGGTTATGGGGTGGAAAGTCAATGTCACTATTCCTCTTGAAGACAAATGTATTATCGCACTGGCTCCCCATACAAGTAATTTCGATTTTATTCTGGGGGTTCTTTATAGCAGAGCAACCGGCATGCGCTCCAATTTCCTGATGAAAAAGGAATGGTTCTTCTGGCCGGTAGGCGTAATAATGAGAAAACTGGGAGGCATCCCTGTAAACCGCAGCAAAAAGACCAGTATGACAGACCAGTTAGCTGAGATCGCACGCCAAAGCCATACGTTTCATCTGACCATCACGCCAGAAGGTACCCGCTCTCTGCGTGAGGAATGGAAAAAAGGATTCTATTATATCGCCCTGAAAGCACAGATTCCTATCCTGCTGTATGCTGTGGATTATCCGTCAAAACTGATCTGCTGCACCAAAAGCATTATACCCAACGGTGATATCGACGAACAAATGAAAGAAATCAAACTCTATTTCAAGGACTTCAAAGGCAAGCATCCGGAAAAGTTCTCCATTGGAACAGTTTAAACTTTATGAAAAAGATACTCTTAATCCTGACAGGCATGTTCTGCCTGTCGGGGTTTTCTGTTTTAGCACAGACAAATGAAAGACAGGTGAAAGACCGCCTGACGCCTTACTTTAATTCATACCAGACAGAATTTACCACACCGAGGGACCGGTGTAAGATCGAAAAGGTGGAAATTGACAGTAAGTCGAGAACTATCGGCATATACGGCAACGAACTGTTTTCGGCACAACCGTTCACCGAAGAAAAAGTCAAGACCATCTATAAGGAAATCAGCAGACTGCTTCCCCCTCCCTATAATGCCTATCATCTGACAGTATATGGACAATCCAGTCCTATTGAAGAACTTATTCCCAGCGTATTGAGAGAAGAAGCTGACCGGAAAAGACAATGGGGCGACATCGTTTACAGGGGTGCGCCCTGGGTGGAAAAGAGCCAGAAGCCTTATACCCTCACCCAAGGTCTGCAGAAGAGACATATCGCCGTATGGGCCAGCCACGGACGTTTTTACAAGAATGAGAAGCAAGCCTGGGAATGGCAAAGACCATATCTGTTCTGTACGACAGAAGACCTTTTCACCCAGACTATTGTTATTCCTTTTCTTATTCCCATGCTCGAAAATGCCGGAGCTTATGTGTTTACCCCGCGTGAGCGCGACTGGCAGTGGCGTGAAGCCATTGTAGACAATGACACCCCGGAACAAGGAGGTTCATACAGAGAAGACAACGGCAAATACAATTGGGAAACCATTCCTGCCGGATTTGCAAAGCTGAAAACCAGTTATGTTGACGGAGAGAATCCATTCCTAGACGGTACATCGAAGGCCGCATTTGCCGTCAACCGCAAGAGCCAGGCCTCGGAAATACGCTGGACGCCCCAAATACCGGCCGATGGCAGATATGCAGTATACGTATCGTAACCTAATAGTGTATCGGAAGCTCATTACACGGTACGCCACAAAGGTGTTGCCACCACTTTCAAGGTCAACCAACAGATGGGCGGCAATACATGGGTATATCTGGGTACATTTGAATTCGGAAGCGGAAATCCACGACTCAACTACGTCAGTCTGAGCAACTACAGCAATGCTAGAGGTGTCGTCACTGCCGATGCCGTACGTTTCGGAGGCGGTATGGGACGCATTGCACGAGGTGATTCCCTTTCATCCGTCACCAGCGGTATGCCCTGCTATCTTGAAGGTGCCCGTTACAATGCCCAATGGAGCGGTATGCCCTACGGTGTATACAGCAGCAAGAACGGTATCAACGACTATGGAGACGACATCAATGTACGTTCGTTCATGACGAATTATCTGGCCGGAGGATCACCGTATCTGCCTGCTGACAGCGGACTGCATGTCCCGATAGAGATGTCCGTAGCCATACACAGCGATGCCGGTACGGCTCCCGACTCTACCTATTTCGGAACCTTGGGCATCTATACCACGGACTTCAATGAAGGACTGTTGGCTTCTGGACTTTCAAGACTCACATCAAGAGACCTCTGCGACCTGATCATGACTCAGGTCTATCAGGATCTGACCAACCTGTACGGCAAATGGAAAAGACGGGCCATGTACGACCGTAATTATAGCGAAACACGTGAGCCACAAGTGCCGTCAATAATACTGGAAACCCTGTCACACCAGAATTTCAGAGACATGGCCATGGGACATGATCCGGCATTCAAGTTCAACCTGGCCCGTGCAGTCTATAAGGCCATAGCCCGTTTCAGTGCCCATCAACATGAAACCGCATGCTGCATACAACCTCTTCCTGTCAAGGATTTCCGTATCAGCACCAACGACGCACATCATGAGATGACCCTGAGCTGGACACCACAGAATGATCCTCTGGAACCGTCAGCAAAAGCAGACGGCTATATCGTATACACACGACGTGAAGGCGAGGACTTCGACAACGGTCTGTTTGTCAAGTCCAACGAAATCAAGTTACCAGCAGAAGCCGGAATGATCTATTCATTCAAGGTGACAGCCGTCAATGCCGGCGGAGAAAGTTTCCCGTCACCCGTTCTTTCAGCCATGACTGCCGACAACGCCAAGGCCAAGATCCTTCTGGTAAACGGTTTTCAAAGAATAGCCGGCCCGCAGGTGATACAGTCGGATACAGCCAAAGGATTCGACATGAGGCTTGATCCTGGTGTTCCCTACATCCAGTCACCCGGATTCTGCGGCAAACAACTGGTATTCGATCCTTCCAGCAGTGCCTTGGGATTCAGCGGAAATGAACTGGAACAACAGATGATTGCCGGAAACACCTTCGACTACACGTTCACACACGGAAAAGCCATTCAGGGCGCACTACGCCAATATGGTTTTACAAGCGCCGACCGTTCCGCAGTGGAAAACGGGATGGTCAATCTGAACGATTACAATGTAGTTGACCTCATACTGGGTTTGCAGAAAGATGACGGTTACAGTACGGTACGCTATGAAACATTAACACCTTCTCTCTGCAACATTCTGAGGGAATACACCCGCATGAAAGGCAATCTGCTGGTCAGCGGCGCCTACATTGCACGCGACCAGCACACACGTGAGAAACAGGACTTCATCATCAACACACTCAAGATAGAAGCCTATGCTCCCGTGACCATGGATTCACTGGCCCGGATATCCGGAATGGGACTGAACTTCAACATTTACAGCCATCTTAACGAAACCCATTATGCGACCACACATGCCGACTGTCTGATTCCTACTCAGGAGGCTTATTCCACCTTGCTGTTCTCACCCCAGAACTGGTCGGCCGCCATTGCATATCCGGGAACCAATTACAGAAGCATTACCATGGGATTCCCCTTTGAATGCATCACCGACGACAAGGTACGCAGCCAGATCATGGGGGCTTTTCTCAAATTTTTGCTTGAACGATAAAGGAAATCAGAAAATAATCTGCTATATTTGTAATCAACAACCAAAAATAAAGAATCACATGTACGAAATACAAACTAACGAAAAAGGCTCGCGTCACATGTTTATCAACGATGAACATCTTGACACCATCGAGCAATACTGTCTGTTCAAGGATCTGATAGACAGCAACGGCATTGTCAATGAGATGGTACTTGAAAAACTCAGACTCAACGTCAGAGCACTCATTGAATCAGATAACAAGGATGCCGGACTGCTTAACCTCTGCAAGGACGTGCTCTTCCACGAAAACATGAAAGCTTACGGACTGAACCAGCTGATCAAACTTTATGTCAACTGGTGCGCCAACAAGCCAGACATCAGTATCGAAGAAAACGACCAATAAAAAATCAAGAGACAAAGACTGAACTTAAAACATCTTAATGAAAACATTACAACTCACCGACTGGCTCCCAACGACGAAGAAAGAAATGGAACTTCGTGGCTGGGAGTCAGTTGATATAATCTTATTCAGTGCCGACGCTTACGTTGACCATCCTTCATTCGGTGCTGCCGTAATAGGCCGCCTGCTCGAAGCGGAAGGACTGCGTGTGGCCATCGTTCCCCAACCTGACTGGCATGGCGATTTCAGGGACTTCAAGAAACTGGGACGCCCC
>OJNH01000804.1_pt1 | contig 27169 bp, 33 predicted proteins | sample 1597361 | NCBI WGS metagenome assembly OJNH01 (sample SAMEA2452136, study PRJEB22498) | human gut metagenome | biome: human feces; feature: human gut; material: feces | place: Australia | collected 2012
CAGATTTGAAAGCTAAAGACCATTATAGATGTTCAAGCTATAAACATGATTCTTCAGCTTGTACTTCTCATTATATTACAGATGAAGTATTACAAGTTATTGTTTTAGAGAATATTCAAAGAGTAATTTCGTATGTAAAAAGCTATGAAGATTTATTTATTAAAGAACAACTTGCCAAATCTACACAAGATGAGTTAAAGCATATTTCTAAAAATAAGAAAGAACTTGAAAAAGCCAAAAACAGAGTAATTGAAATTGACAATTTATTTATGCATATTTACGAAGATAATGTATCTGGAAAGATTACAGATGATAGATTTAGAAACTTATCTTTTAATTATGATAACGAACAAAAAGAATTAAAATCAAAGATTGAACAATTGTCAAAAGATATTGAAAATACTGAAAAGAAAGATACCGATATAACACAGTTTATATCTAATGTTAAGAAATATACTGAAATAACTGAACTAACACCAGAGATACTAAATGAGTTAATAGAAAAGATACTAATTCATCAAGCAGAAAAGATAAATGGTAAAAAAGTTCAAGAAATAGATATATATTACAGAGGTGTTGGCATAATTTCTTTTCCAGTTAGTTTTGAAGATATGACAATGGTAATTGAGAAAATGTTAAATGAAAGAATAACAGCTTAAACAAGCTATTTTATGGGGAGAACATTTTAGTGTACTTAACTAAAGCGTTCTCCAGTGCAATTTTTGGAATTTTAGAATATAAAAATGAACTAATTGATAATTTAACAGAGGAGGAAATAAAGAATTTTTCATTTGAAATTTTAGATGATATTAGTGTCTTATGGGGAAATGAAAGTAATCTCAAGGCAGGAACTAATTTAGAAAATGTGGCAAGGATTGCTTTTGAAGAAGAAATCAAAGAAACTAAGGAGGGGCAACCATTAGAAATAACAAAGCAAAAAAGAGACGTACTTGTCCAAAAATATAAAGAGATGTTTGTAGCTAAAAATGAGAGCAACATGTATATACTTGACTATGTAAAAGACTATGATTTTGCATGTCAACAAGCAGAACAAAAACACATGGTAACAAGCGATATTGCTAAACAAATAGCAATGAATGAAGATGTTGTTAGAGAGTATGTAAACGCAGAGGAAGCAATAAATTCATTAATGCAAACTAAGGACATACAAAAAGGAGGACAAACTAGGTGACAGAAATTAAGAAAAATGCATACAAAAAAGCATATACAGAATTATATGAAATTTTTAAAAGCATGTCAGAAGATGAAGTAAATAAGATACCTAGCTCATTTATTGCTAATGTGCAAAAAGAAATGGACAATGAGTATGAATTTAAATTAGATAAAGATAAAGTCTTATTAGACCAAAATTTAATGACAGAAACAAAAGCTCTTATAGTTCAAATATATGAAAAATTTCTAGCTCCAGAAGGTGAAAATGTGTTATGGCAAAAATATGATAAGTATTGTATAAGTAAAATAGAAAAACAAATAATAGAACAATACAGTCCTGATAATTTGTTTAAGGATAAACAAAAATGGTCTATAGAAGGACAAGCACAGACTGAAAATATTACTATGGCAAAATATAAAAAAGAGACTTTTATAGATAAAATAAAAAGCTTCTTTTCAGGAATATTAAAAAAACAGTAATTTTATAAGAGAATAAATAAATGGTGTAATTTTTCGCATATCACCTATAAATCGCGCCAAAAAAGAGGTTTCATTAAAACTTGTGAAACCTCTTTTTTTACTAAAAGATATCAGTTAATTTGCTTTTTTTAACTCTAAGGTCAACTCAATATCGTACAAAGATTTCAAGCAAGAAAATCTTCCCTTATAGCTCCTCTCAGCAGCTTCTAGTGATGCAAAAGATTCACTTTCAAGCATTGAATTAATTGCATCATAGCCAAAAATTTGTATCTTATTATATGAGCAATATGCTAGATATTTTTCAAAATATCTACTGACATACCTTCTTGCTGGCAATGTGTCTACTACATACTTACTACCATCATCATATGTAAACTCTACTATAAAATTTTCGTAAGCTCTATAATTACAAATAACTATATTTCTTATAAAGCTAAATTTTTCTAGCAAATCCATATCATCTATATCTGTGCACCATGTCAGTAAGTTTATTTCGCCAAATTTTCCAACAAGATTTTTTGGAATACCAATTACAAAAGAAGAACCTCCAGCACAAGATTTCTTATCTACCACCCATCTTTGAAGCGTATTATGTCTATCTTCAGTAATATTCATATACCTTCCTTCGTAATGATAGATATTCTTTCTATAACCAGTTGCAAAAGATATAATAAGATCATTTTTATCCTTTGAAGTATTTACAACTCTTACATTTTCTCTTTCATAGTACTCACAAATTTTTCTCCTTATTTCTAGGATCCTTTTATAGTTTTTTATGTTTACTTGCTTGAACATATCAGAACTATAATCTCTAGAAATAAAATACTCATTTTCAAGTTGATTAAATATTTTAACATAATTAACAATATCAGACCCACTTTCCAATTTTGGTATCCTTGCTTCACGTTTAAATAAGAATCCCACCTGAAGAATTGAAGCTACTAAAATAGCATCTTTTAAACAACCACGTTTTTCGGCTTCTATAAGCATTCTTGAAAGTTCAACCTCAAGTGGCATTTTAGAAATTCTCATTCCAATCTCGGTAATCTTCCCACAACTTATAGCGCCAATGGATTTAAGTGTTGCCCTTGCCTTTTCAATCTTTTCTAATTCAACAGAATGAAAAAGCTCAACATCTTCTATATCCAAACCACAGGACAAAAATTTTAGTACTATGCTTTCTATTCTGAGCCGTTGGATTTCAGGAGTCGAAAATTTCTCCCTTTTATCAAATTTAACGTCAGAAACTAAATAGTACTCACCAGACTTTACTCTTCCTGCTCGTCCTTTTCTTTGCAAACAATCTGCCTGACTTATGTTATGCAAATATAGTCCCTGTATTCCGTTAAATATTTCAATCCTTTTTTCAAGACCAAAATCAAACACAACATCAACATCTGGTATTGTAATTGATGTTTGTGCAATATTTGTTGCTACAATTATCTTTGATACTGGGTAATGATCGAAAGCCTTTTCTTGTTCCTCCAAAGATAATTCTCCATAAAACGGAATTAGGTTTGCATTTAGCTCAGAAAACTCTTCTATAAAACTGACTATTTCAGACTTTCCAGGCAAAAATACTAAAATATTTTTTCCAAGCTTAACAACTTCTTTAAGCTTGTTTTCTAACTCACTTTTTGATATTTCATTCATTGTGACTGAATACAATGTTCCTGGAACATCTATAACAGGGCAATCAAAGAAATATCTTTGTAAGTTTGTTGTGTCAATTGTAGCACTCATTATAACTAGCTTTATATTACTGCCAGTGCTAATTGCATGCTTGCACCATGCTACAAGAGCTTCCATATTCATATTCCATTCATGAATTTCATCTATACAGATAACTCTCTTTTTTTCAGTTTCATTACTTGCAAGTTCTCTTGCAAGTTCTAAGCCATCAGTACAAAATAGTATTTTGGTTTCCTTACTATCTTCCCGTTCAAAACCAGTACGATACCCAACTAAATCGCCAAGTCTTACTCCCATTTCCACTGCAACTCTGCTTGCAACAGTCATTGCAGCTACACGTCTTGGCTGAGTAACAATTACTTCGTACCCAGCATAATATAGTGCCTGCGGTATTTGTGTAGATTTACCAGAACCAGTTTCAGCCCTTACTATTACTACACTATTTTCCTTAACAGCGTCTAAAACCTCATTAAGTTTATTGTACATAGGTAATGTATTGTTCATACTTTTCTCCTTCTTCTTATTAAATTTAGAATTTAAAAATTAGCACATTTATATTATAACAAAAATATATGTCTACGTCAATATTTTATGTAAACAAGTCAATACTTTAATATTAGCATATGGAAATTTATTTATTTATCAAATGAATTTAATTTAATAGTATATAATTAAATTTAATTATAATTATAAAGTCCTTATGTTTATTTTTTAAAGCATAATAAATCATGTTAAATATTTAACAAATAATGTATCATATATTTATGTTATTTTACACATAATAACTAATATTAAAGAAGGGAGATTGTATGAATTATTTAGCGTACTTTAAAGATGAAAATGATATCAGAAAAGCTATTTCAAACTCAGTTATTAAAATAAGAGAAAATAATAATCTAACTCAACAAAAATTAGCAGAAATGCTTGAAGTATCAGTAGAACATATTTCAAGAATTGAAAATGAAAAATATACTTGCTCTATAAATTTAGTTTTTAAATTGTGTTCTATATTTAAAATGGAAATGGATGAATTTTTTGGCGTAGAAAAATCTAATAATTCTGATCTTGCTAACTTTTTAAAAGATTTATCTTTAGATCAACGTGATGCAATCGTTAAGTTTTGCAAAGAAGTTGAAAAAAGTAGTTCTAACTAAGTTAGACAATTAGAAAAATCATCGAAATCTATTTCACTTTAGATTACGATGATTTTTCATCTTTAATAAATATTTCTATAGTTATAATACCTCAAGTTTAAAAGTCCTTGTTTTTCTTATTTTTTCTTAACATTCTAAAAAAATCACTCAATATGCTAGAACACTGAGTATCTTCTAAATACTCATATTTAACTTTTACTGTTAAATTTTCATCTAAAATATTACAAACAGAACCAATACAACCGTTTTTATGATCTCTAGCTCCAAAAAATATTTTTGAAATTCTTGATTGGTTTATTGCTCCAGCACACATTGCACAAGGTTCTAAAGTAACATACATTACACAACCATCTAACCTCCAACTATTTAATTTTTTACAAGCTTTTTCTATACAAAGTATTTCAGCATGCGCCAAAGAGCTATTTTTCTTTTCTCTTAAATTATGTGCTCTAGCAATTATTTTATCATCTTTTACTATTATAGCTCCTATAGGAACTTCTTCTTTTTTGTAAGCCTTTCTAGCTTCATTTAAAGCTTTCATTAAATATTCTCTATCATTCATTTATACCTTTCTCCACATTACTAAAATATTCTTGAATTCCTGAATATATCCCCCAAGCAAGAGAATTTTGATAATCGTCTGTTCTTAGTTTTTTCGTTTCCTCTTCATTTGATAAAAAACCGCATTCAACAATTACAGATGGAATTTTTACTTTATCCATTAGATAAATATTTGTTATCTGCATTATTTTTCTATTATTATCTTTTTGTATATTTCTATTTAAGTTATTCTGAATACAATCAGCTAATAACTTACTATTTTCATTTTGTTTTTGATAAAATGTTTGCCAACCACTATAGTAACTCGATTCAGGAAACTTATTTAAATGTATTGAAATTAATATATCAGCATCTGAATTATTTCCAATTTCTACTCTATTTTTTATATCACTTACTTTTTTACTTTTAATACTTTCCTGATTTTTAGAATATATACCATTTTCATCACTTCTAGTAAGTATAACTTTTGCTCCGCTTTGTTCTATTAATTTTTGAAGTTTTAATGTTATACTTAAGTTTATAGCTTGCTCACTGGTTCCAAAAAAGCCAACAGCACCGCTCATCTGGCATGCCATGACCAGCATCTATTACTATTACTTTATTTGTTATTTTTGTTGCGTTTACAGCTAAACTATGATTTTTAGAAAAGCTGTAATTATCTTTAATTTCAATAACAATTATTGATATAAAAACAAGAGACAAAGCTAGTATAGCTTTCTTTTCAAAAATATTTTTTAACATTATCTCACCTTTATATCAATATATGATCAAACATCGGTTTAAGAACGCAAATCTAAAAAGCTTTTGTCATAAAAAATAAAATTGCCATTCTTATAAATTTCCACGCAAAAAGTGATACAAACATCAATGGAATTAATAATGATATATAAAATTTATATACACTAATAACTTTATCAGTATCTTTTTTATCAATTTTACTATTTAAATAGCTTTTAGAAATTTTAATTGAATTATATATTGCATCTGCCTCTAGTACACACCTTACTAATATTGCAAATATAAATACGAAGATATATCCATACATTGCTATACTAGAGTGTATATTAAGCAAACTAAGAACAAACATTACAATGAAATATATTATTTCAATATTTGCTAACAAGAAATTTAATATTTGCATCTTTTTAGATTGCAAGCTATGTCTAATTTCATGCGAAATTAACACTATCCTAGCATAAGTTGTTTTAGCTTTCTTACTATCTGACAAATATATAGTATCATTTAAAAATATATAATAGCTATTCTTTATGTCTTTTTTTAACTCTACTTTTGAGGAACTATTTTGCATATTTAATATTTCATCTGCTATTTCTTTATTACTTGGTAAATTTTTTATTAACTCTTCTACTTCTTTTTTCTTTTGCTTAAAAGTACTTTTACTCATTAAAATTCAACTATCTCCTTTAGTGCGCTTCCCATTACTTTTTGAACCTCTGCTAACATCATATCAAGCTTTACTTCATTATCAAGTAACATCCTAACTTTTATGTTTTGAATCAATATTGAATAAATATTTTGCATATTAGTAGCCTCTTCATCACTCATTTTTGTTCCATTTATATAGTTAATTTGATGATCTTTTTGTTTAGCTTTAAACTCTTTTAATAAAGCATATAGCTTTTCATCTTTTTTTATGTCTTCTTTTAATGCTATAAATTCTTTATATTCCTTTGTAGCCTTTAGTGCATTTACCATTTCATACAATTTATCACGAAATTCCATAAATTATTTCTCCCTTCAAATTTTTACAAAGTAATTATATCAGAAAAAATCTCAAAAGTACATTTTATTGCTTTATTATTAAAAATTTAGTAACAAAAAAGATTTGAATTATAGCCAGTCTATACTCAAATCTTTTTTATTTAAATAATATCTAATTATACATTTCTAATATTCTATCGTACTGCTCTTTCATTTTTGAATATTGTTTACTACTAAGAGAGGACTTACCTAAATTAAAGTTTTGAATCTCATCATCCATTATATAAACTTTTTTTACATAACTAGAAGATATTTCAGTCCATATTTTTATCGGTTTATTAACTGTTAATTTAACTTTTGAATCTAATATCACACCATCTTCAATATTTTTTGTTATAGTCTTTGTGATTTCAAACGTTGGAACTATACATGCTGATTCTATAGAAGAATTATATCCACCCATTAAATCACCAACTGAGTAAAAAGAATAAACTGGTATCTTAGTATTATCACTTAATTCTATATTATCTGAAACACTATCAAGTACTACAGAACCACCAGAAGTTACAACAATATTTACCCCATTTTTAAAAAGTAATTCTGTATTAGTTTTTTGTGATGAGGTTGAAACAGTTGCATCCCCATTTGGAACATCTAAATACGTTACTATTATATCTACATTCTGTTCTTTTAAATATTTAACATCAGATTGTACATTTTCTTCAGATATCATTCTAACGTATCCTGTATTACTTTTTGATATCCCTATATTTGATTTTGTAGCATAAGAAATAAATCCTATCCTTATATCATTTTTAGTTATAACTATAGGTGTAACATTTTTTTCATCGCTTATTCCTGTTTGAGATATATTGTATTTTGAAAGATTTCCAATTGTTGCTTTTAGGCCTTCTATGTTTTTATCCATTGCTCTATATGTAGCTGTTGCAACAGCCGTTACATTTAAACTATTTAACGTTGAAAGTATACTCTCAGGTGCTGTATAAACTTTATTATTACTAAGACCTAAATCATTAGCAACAGGTGTAGATAAACTAGCCAAAACAACATCATACTCTTTCATTTTTGTAATAATACTTTCAAATCCACTAGAAAAATCGTACTTATTTCCCTTCTTTGCACCAGTTATGATATTTGAAGTTGCATAAATATTTCCTGCAGTTGCAAGTTTTACGCTTTCAGTTTTTGTAATTGTTGTTTCTTTATCTTTTATAATATTATTTATGACATTATTTACAAAATTATATGTATACATTTTGCTCTTATCCACTTTTCCAATTGTATAACCAGCTAGCTTTATGACCTCAAAAAATAAAATAGCAAACACAATTATCCACACTACTAAAAAAACTACCTGCCTTGGTTTGCTTTTTTGTCTTCCACTTTTTGTTAATTCATCATCATTATACATTATAAAACCACACTTTCTAATAATAAATTTATACTACATATTATACTATAAATTACCACATATTTGCAACTGCATATCAGATAATTTTTCTTTTTTATTATTTATAAGCTTCGTCATATTTTGAATAATTTCATTTTCTCTTGCACAAATAGTATCATTTGGAATATGTCCTTTTATTTTATTCAAATTTATGGCTATTTCATTTAATTTATTTAAATCAAATTTTTCATAAGCATTATACCATTGGCTACGATAATCTTTAAACTTTTCTACTTTATTTTTTAACTTTTCAACTCCTATTTCTATATTGTTTGAAAACGATTTGCTAGATAAGAAATCCTTTATTCCAGATACTGCTTTTTTTATTATTGGTGTAAGTATATTTCCTTTTAAAAGTTTATTTAATAATATTTCAAAACCAGCCGATACCATAAATTTAAGTCCACCTTTTATTGAAATATCTTTAAATTTGTTTAAATCTTTTAATGAACTATTTTTTTCTTTTAAATTTTCTAACCCTTGACCAACACTTGCACCAACAGCACATTCAATCATATTTTTAAATTCATTTTTATTAAATAAATTTTTAATACTTTTTAAGAAATCTCCAAATTCTTCTTTTTCATCGCCTAGTGCTTTCATACTATAAGTAATTCCTGATTTTACCACATCACTTACAATTTTTATAAAATCCTTATTGTTTCTGCTTATATCTAAATCATTTTTTAATTTTAAATTTAATTCATTTACTGGTCTACTTATTTCTAATATATTATTCATACGATAACTCCTTTTTCAATCTTATTTTTAAATTTTTCTATTTTGTTCCATTTTACTTAATTTTTTATCACCTATAATGTAAAACTACTTTTTAAGTGCTTTAAACATACCAGGTAGTATTTTTCCTTTTTTATTATAGTTTATTTCATACATCCATTCTAAATCTAAGCTCTTATATACTTTTTTAAAATCAAAGTTAATTTCCAACCTTTGCGTTGCACCATTTATGTATGAATCTATTTTTTCAACAAAAGGAACCATAAGCACTATATTATACCCTTTTAACAAAGAATTAATCTGTAAAAAATCAAGTGAATCCTTTTGATACTTGTTAACAATTATATTTATTTTTTCTTTTTTAATATCCCACACATTTGTAAATATCTCTAAGTATTTACAAGCCTGTCTTATACTTATATAATTTGGATTGATAACAAAAAATATTATATCGGAACATTCTAAAGTATATGGAACCACATCTAAAAATGGTGATGATGGTAAATCTACAAATGTAAAATTTGATTCACACCTTACACTTTCATATATTTTTTCATAATTTTTGCTTGAAAGTTTAGATTTAAAATCAAATAAGTTAACATTATTTGGCATATACCAAAGTTTCTTATTTTTTCCATCTTTTATCATATATTTGTCTAAAAATTTATTTAATTCAATATTGTTATCAATATCGTCTATTGCATGTGATAAAGAATTATTATATTTTAGCGAATTAAATATATCAATTGCTGGATTTTGAACGTCCATATCAAGTAATGATATATTAATATCTGAGGATTTTGCTAATTCTTTTGATAAAACAGACGATATAAAAGATTTACCAGCACCACTTGTTCCATACACAGCTACTAATTTTTTCAAATTAGTTTTATAACTTGCATAATATTTCTGTGCTGCTTCGTTAAAAGCAACACTACTAGCATTACTTTCATATTTATACACTATTTTATTATCAGAGTTTATTAAATTGCATATTTTTTCAGTAGATACTATATTTCCTTCTATAATATTAAAAACTTCATTAGCAAAAAGAAATTGCTTATATTTTTCATCTAATTTTTCAACTATATATATAATTTTTATATTACTATTTGCAAGTTTCATCTGTTTTATATACATTTCTTTATTTATTTTACCATCTAAATTGTCTTTAGTAATTATAGTATACACTTCTAAGTTATTAGCTAAAAATTCTATCACTGCTTCTTTTTCAGTTATATCATACGTATATACATCATTACCATATATCTTTTCTAACTCATTTTTTACATATGAGTTATTAAGTGCAACTAAAATTTTCATTTAACACTCTCCTAATATTTTCTTTTCGTATTTATTTGCTTTTACATTAATAGCAACATAATCATTTTTTATTCCAAGTATTGCTTGTCCTTTTTGCAAATTTGACATCATTTCAACTATGTTTTTATCTTTCATAACAATCTTTTGCAATATTTCCTTATCGTTATATTCCATCTTAAAAAATAGCTTAAACGCACTATTATTTAACACACCTTTTCCAAAACTTCCACCATCATACATAAAAAAGTCAGATATATCTTGAGTTATTGTAACAATACTTGCCTTTTTCTTTCTTATAGTCTTATACAATTCAAATATTATAAAAAGCATATTATTATCTTTACTCAAATTAAAAAATCTCCAAATTTCATCAAAATAGATAATTGTATTTATTTTACTGGATTTATTTAAATTCCATTCTATGTATTCATCAATTTCATTTAATAAATACAATACAATTTCTGGTACATAGTTCTTATTTACATTTTTTAAGCAAAATATAGCTCCAGTCTTTAAAATCTTATCTACACAATTGCTTTTATTAAGTATCATTTTAGGACTTCTATTTGATATTCTAAGTACTATCTCTTTTAACTCCAAATCTCCTATACCATCAATTAAATCATTTATTGTTGGAAAACTATTACTAGAAATTCTCGTATCTTTTAAAAATATGTTATTAATGCTATTTTTTTTAAATAAATCTTCAATTGTAATAATATTAAATTTGGCGTAAGTTTCAATCATTTTACTTTTTAAGATTTCTTTATATTTTTTTATATCTTTATCTAACTTGCAAAATAGATTAATAATTTTGTCAATTTTAGAAATTATTACATTTTGTCCATACTTTACTATTTCATATTCAAAAATCTCCATTATATTTAGACTAATAAAGCTATTACAACTATTCGAAAAATCTACGTATGTTATTCCTAAATTTTCTGCAATTTTTTGATACTCACCTTCTACATCAAATATAAACTGGCATTTAGATGAAAGATAATGCCTGATTATTATAAGTTTGGTAAAAAATGATTTTCCAGAACCACTTCCACCAAAGATACAAATATTTGCATTCAAGTATTTACTGCTAAATATATCCAAATTACAAATTCTATTATTATTTTTTAAAAATCCAAACATGATACCATTTCTATCAAATATGCTATCACTTATAAATGGAAATTGATTAGCAAGTGCAGAAGTTGTGAAATTTTTATAAGAAAGTGACTGAAACTTAAAATTTTCAATCATATATGGCATAGATTCCAAATAACAATCAAGTTGTCTAAAATTTGCAATTGAACATGTAATTCCTTTAGCATATAATCTTGATCTTAATCTTTCTACATTTCTAAATAGTACTTTCAAATTCTTCTCATACATAGTAATAATAACGCTACACAAAAAAATTTCTTCACCATTTATCTGAATCTCCTTTCTCAAATTCATTGCATCTTCTCTACTTTTGCCTACTAAATCAATGTCTATTTGATTTTTATTTATGCTTTTCAATTCACTTGCATTTACAGAAATCGAATACGTTAGCTCTTTTAGAATCTTTATACTATCTTGCTTTTGAACATGTATTGTAATATCACATTTAATATCTCTTGGTAAGCTAAAAATAATATCTAAAAAATCAGGAGATCTTGGATAATTATTGATAATCAAACTTGATATGTAAATTCCATCAACACACAATACTCTAAATCTAGTATTATCAACATATGATGGAAATATGTTTTTAAATCTATTAATCTTCATATGTTACTCCCTTATTCATACTCTCAAAAAGTACTTCTTTAATTCTTTCATTATCAATTCTAATAACTGTACATCCAATTTCAACTAATTTTTTTAATAGATTTTCCACATTTTCCACACCTTTTTCATTAACATCACTTTTAATTACAATATATACTTTCTTTTGATATAAATTCTCTTTTTTCAAATTTTCTATTGTTTCGTCAATAAACTCCTCAAATATTTCACTATTTTTTATTTCATCATCTACCATTTTAATCATATTTTCTATGTATTTATCAATATCTAATTTTTCATTTCTAATTATTATTTTGAATTCAAAATTAATACTAGTTAAAAATTCTTTAAAATTATAAAAAATAAAATCAGACGTATTTTCATCAATGTTTAAAAATACGGCATCTTTAACTTCAAAAATTATAGATGAACTTAAGCTTTTTTTATCGCCACTAATAACATTAGTCTTTGTAATATCTCTTAATCTATATAGTTCTTCTATATTTTTATATTTAAACAAATCTTTTACCTCTCTTTCTAAAAAAATACAGTTGCATTTAAATTTATAACTATAATATACAATAATTAGTTATAAATTTATCACAAACACAATTTAACTTGCATATATTTATCATATAAGAAAAAGGAGATGAATTTTTCATGAATAATAACCAAAGTAATTCATTAAATCAAACTCTTGCAAATTTACTTGCAAATATTGACAAAAGCAAACTAGAAAAAGTTACAAATATGATACAAAATATGTCTAGTGATGACTTAAATAATTTAGTAAGAATGCTTAGTAATAATTCACAGAAAAAATAATTATGCAAAATCAAGAATCTGCAAAAATTAATGACACAAGCTCAAATCAAGAACAAATACTAAATCTTATTCAAAGCATTCAATCTAAATTAAATGAAGAGTCTACAACTAATAATTCTAATATAAAAAATTCAAATGAATTTAATAAAGATGAAAGTGCACACAGTAATAATTCAGATTATAATAACACCCAAGACACAAACGCTAACGAAAACAATAACTTTGATTTTTCAAAAATATTAAATAATATAAATATAGGACAAATACTTGGAATGTTTGGAAATTCAAACAATGCCTCTGATACAAATAAACATAACGATTCAAATTCAAATGGATTTAACATAGATGCAGCAACAATATTAAAACTACAAAGAGTACTCTCAAAAATAAATGATAATAATCCTAAAAAGAATCTATTATTATCTTTAAAACCATTTCTTAGAAAATCTAGACAAGATAAATTAAATGAATACATAACAATGTTAACTTTAATCGATGCTTTCGAAGCATTTAGTAGTAAAGGTAGTGATGATAATGTTTGATTATAACCCATACTATAATAAATATTACAAAAGGTACGGCTATGAATACAATAACATCTTTAATCAATATTATAATCCTACCTACTCTAATTTTTCAACTAATCAATTCAAAACTCAAGAAGAAAAAAACAAAACGAACAACAAATCCAAAGTAGAAGATAGCAATGAACCAAATACAACAAAATCTAGATTTTCAAATATAATATCATTTAACAACAATGAGATAAATTTACTAGGATTTTCCATAGCAATAGATGATCTAATAATAATTGTATTAATAATATTACTTTTTTTTCAAAATACTAAAGATTACACGTTGCTAATAATACTTGGATTATTACTATTCAATGTTTCTTTTAACAATTTAAACTTCTTTTAGAGGCCTCTATATCGTTATAATAATTAATCAAAAGCTTATCTATTCGTGCACTTGTTTCATATATTCTTTCATATGAATCATTTTGTGCAATTTGTTTTTCCAACTTATTTTTTAGATAATTTATTTCATCAATAATCATCATAATTCATCTCCCCTCTACAATACTTATAACATTTTTAATATTAAATGTCAATATTTAGTGTCAAAATATTGACCGCAAATTTCGACAATTTCTGACATATAAGTATTTTTAGTTTACTTTTTTATGATACTATTATATGAAGAAAAAATATTAAATATACCAATAAAAAGTGCCCAGATGTATTATCATCTAGACACTCTTTTTTTATAAAAAAACTAAATTAAATTGAACACAATTTCTTAAAAACTTCATCCACAGACTCAGATTCAAAAACGAACTGTAACTTCTGAGCCTTCTCACTACTTTGCCTTAAGGTCAACGCCTTTGATAGGATTTTCACCTGACCTAACGACAAAGGTTCCAATTCTGTTCGATCTATAATTTTATGGAAGCTTTCCTGCCACTTTTCAACTACATACGGTACCTCGTTAACTTCGATTTCACCGCTATCATAAACGAAAACATTAATAACTTCTTTCTCTGATATCTCTGTTCTTACACGCTCTCTTTCATCCAACTTAGAACTAATCTCAGAGTTTACTTTTTCTCTGTTTGAACAAATGCGTTGATACTCATTATAATCTCTCTCGCATTCTTCAAGTACGTTCTTCAATTTGCTTTGTAATTCTTCTAATTCTTGCTTGCCTTTCAGTCTTCTTTTCTTCAACTCCAGATTCTGTTGATTTAATCTTTTCCGTTCAGCCTCGAGAGTTAAAATCTGTTCTGTTAAATCCTGTTCCTTACATTTTAACTCTAACACCTCATCCTCAACTGATTTTTCTGATCTTTCACTTGTTTCTTTAGCTGCTTCATTGCTATTAGACATAATTTCTCCTTCTTTAATAAATAATTGATCATTATGACTTTTAATTACAGCATTTTTTCTATGCTTGTCATTTCTTTTTTGGTTTTGTTTCATACGATTCATCCAATACTTAATTGCACGTTTATTACTTGTAACAGTACTCAAGTGCTTTTCAATATCAGACTCTTCACAGCAACAATATTCTGCAAACTCTGTCATTCCAAAATTCTTTTTAATTTTTTCCTCAATATCTTTAGCTGTTAATTGAGGCGGTAAAATAGTCTTTTTATCCATGTGTTTACTCCTTTTCATAATCTTTTTCGTAATCATTAATCATAGCAATCAAACTATCATTAAAGGTTTTCACTTGTTCAAGCTCCTGTGACAAGCTAACTGAAATTGACTTAAGCTCATCTAAAGATGGATATTTCTCATAGCTACGCTTGTTTTGTACATTGTGCTCTGAGCTTTTATTTCTAAGTAGAGATTCTCTGCTTACTCCTTCTTTTAAAGCTATGTCTTGTAGATGCATATATACAGTTCTACATGACAAATTAAAGGTATCAGCAATTTCCTGTATGGTGTGCCCATTATTATGGCATTCCATAAATCCACCATTTATCAGCTTCCTGACACGCTCACTTTGAGCTTTCTCTTTTTCCATAGTTTATCTCCTTTTCAAAATTTTGAATTTGGTTTAGTACCACATCCGGCACAATTATATCACTTTATCTAATTTATGTCAACCTTTTTCTTCTGCTTTATGTATTCTTTTCTATCATTTTATGTTATCTATAGAAATATTAATTATTATTTTTACAATTATGCTTTTGTATTTAATTTTGCTATTTTTTATATACTTAATTTTTTAGTAGTTCTTCACTTTTACTTATATCTTTAAACTTACAAATAATTTTTAATTTTTATGAAATAAGAGTACATAGCGAAAAACTAACCTAAAATATTTTACTTTAAGTTAGTTTTAATTTTAAATACAACATTATAACTCAATATTTGATTTTATAGCTTCTAAAATTTTATCCTTAGACATATTGCTATAAATTTCAGTAATATCTTTTGAAAGTATGTTTTCGTTTAATATACTACTTTCATTAAAAAAATTATATTCATTATTTTTTTCATATGCCTTTTTAGCATCACTCTTTCTTGCATAATAATAATCAATTTTTACATTTTCAACAACTTCATTTTCAAACCTATACGTAGTTACTATTTTATTAACATATACTTTACCTTTCAAAATATTTACAATATTAATAAACAAGTTACCAGTATCTATATCATTTATATACTTAGTATAAACGACTTCATTTTCACTTTGTATTATGCTATGCCCAATATTAGCCGTAACTTTATCATTTGTTGCAATTTTTTCTGGCCAAGAATTAATAGAAAATATAGTTTGATACAATAAAATTAGCAAAGCAATAAGTACAAAAATACTAAGTACTGTAATAATAATTTTATTTTTATTCATACATGTCCCTCCAATTAATTAGCGCCTTCATATTTAATTATACCGTTTTCTTTTATATAACAAGCAATTCCTTTATTTGCATTATTATATATGCTCTCTAAATACTCAGCCTTAGTAATATTACTATTTTCTTTATATTCTAAAACTATATATCCATCTTTTTTACTGATTATATTGTACTTTTCTTTTGTGTCACTGTCGCTACAAAAATCATTTAAACTTGATATGTTATTAAAATAACATATTTCTTGTACTTTTGATAAACGTTCTTCATTAAAATAATACGTGGTCACCTTTTTATACATACCTGGTGTAAAAGTACTTTGATTGTTCACATATGATGTGGAAATAATACTATTGTCATTTATTTCATACGTCAATACTGTCTTTTGATTTATACCTGAAAAATCATATGGGATATCAATATATTTTTCATTTTGTAACAATATTTCTAAAAATACTACAACAACAATAATCAATACCAGTAAAATAACCTTTATTTTAAAATTTTCTTTCATACAATTCCCCCCTAATAATATAATATATTATATTTCTTATTTTTTCAATACGATTTGGACGTCGAGTTTTGTCGAAAAAAGTCGAATTATTTTTTAATACTTGACATTTTTCTACACAATTGTTAAAATTGCACTGTAACCTTTAGTTTTTCCTTTAAATAATTTTGGAGGTGAGAAGAATGTGCCAAAGTATACGTTCACCTTAAGTTTTTACTACAAAGGTAACTTGAATTAAAATCTTAATACAGAAAGGATCACAAATGAAAAAATTATTAGCTACACTTCTTTTAGTATTACTAATTGTATCAGTTCCCACTGTAACTTCTATGGCTAGTATTGATCCTGTAGACTCTTCTACAGAAATCTCTGAGAGCATACTTCAGGTAAATCCATTATCTACTGATTACTATAGTAACTATTTCAAACAAGTAATTACAAATGGAATGGAAACCAGCTATACTTTAACTTCATTTACTGGAAATAGAATATCAGTTTCAGTAGTTCCAGCAAATTATAGTGGCAATTTTAAATATGTTGATGTAAGACTAGTTGAATATTCGAATTATTACAAATCTTTAACTAGCAAATGCAGGATCTATCCAGGAGAAAGTGCAAAAATAAACTTCAAGAAGATATCTGTAACTCCTGGTGCAACAGTATATGCTTACGTTACTGTCTATTCTTCTGATTCCACATACGCAATGACTGATTTATCTATTATAGCATATGTCGATTAAGTCAAGTAAAATAATGAAGCTTTAAGTAATCTAGTATTGCTAAAAAAAATAATAGTTAGGTCAAAAATTTGAACTTAACTATTATTTTTTTATTTTCATAAGCATATATTATACTTTAATATTACCATAAATATTATTTATTAATTCTATCTATTATAGACGTACACATATAATTTTCATCAAAAAGTTGTAAAAACTCTTTTACATCATTAGTAGTTATATTCTCCACAATATTTACATCTGAATATATATCAACATCTGCTAATATAGCATCAATTATTCTTCTGTAACAACTAGATAAGCTATCATTATACATAATTGTAGTTCCTATCTTGCTTTTCTTTACTTCATTAAATAAAACCTCATCTATTTCTGATTTTTTTATTTTTTCTATATATTCCAATAAATCACTTTTTAACAAATCTACATCAGTTGATTCAGCTAGTACCATTATATGTGAAAATGTGTTAGATCCCTCATATGAAATAATAACTTCATCGTTTAATATTTTTTTATTGTACTCAACTTCATAAAAATTAGAAAGTTTAGAAAAATACATTTTTGAAACAATATCAGCAATTATTGCCCTTTTTATAATCTCTTTACCTTTTACAATATTTAATTTATATCCAAGGCAAACCTGTGGCATAAATATATCCATTTTTTGAACTATTTGTTTTTGATTTATTTGTTTTGGCTCATCTAAATAAAACCTTTCTACATTTCCAGCCACATTTTTGTTTTCATCAGATTTTACGTATAACTTTAATGTATCATCTATTAAATTTAGTGTACTATCTACATCAACATCACCAACTACAACAAAAAACATATTAGATAAATTATAAAATGTATCATAGCATGTATATAGAAGTTCTTTAGTTATATCCATTATAGAAGATGTAGTACCTGCAATATCAACTCTGACATTATTATTTTTATACATAGCCTTTAATGCATTAAAATAAACCATGTAGTTTGGATCATCTTCTCCCATCATTATTTCTTGTGCTATTATACCTTGTTCTTTTTTTACATTTTCATCAGTAAAATATGGCTCTTTTATTAATTTTATTAAAAGTTTTATTGACTCTTCAAATTTGTCAGTTGTTTGGAAATAATATACAGTATGATCAAATGTAGTATATGCATTAGAATCAACACCTATTTTTGAAAACATATCAAGAGCATTACTTCCCTCTTTTTCAAATAATTTATGTTCTAAAAAATGCGCTATTCCATCTGGTACTTTAATCCTATTTCCAGTTTTAATATCAATAAATTCTGAATCTACTGAACCATACTTAGTTCCAAACATTCCTATCTTTTTGTTAAAGCCTTCTTTTTTACATATGTATACATTAAGTCCATTTGAAAGTATAGAATGATACGTATTCTCGCCAATTAAATTATTCATTTCGACCTCTACTTTATGCATCTAATTCACCTCCTAGTAAGATTATTTCTTCTAACTTTATCTTTTTAGCAATTCTAGTAATATCATCAATATTTATATTCTTAAATTTTTCATACATGTCATTTAATGTTACGTTGCGACTTTTAAAATGAATTAAATTTGAATAAAAAAGCTTTGACATTGAAATCTTTGAATCCATCCATTGAGTTATATTTGAAAGTACACTTTGTTTTGAAGCTTCAAATTCTTCTTTAGAAATATTACCTTCTTCTATATCTTTTATTTGTTTTTTTATAACACTAATGGCTTTTTCATAATTTTTTCTACTTATTGCTGATGAAATTATTATTACACTTTTAAATCTATAATATCTAGAACTTACCATATAAGCAAGTGACTCTTTTTCTCTAAAATTTTGAAATAATTTTGAACTAGGAGTTCCTCCTAAAATCGCATTATATAATGTAAGTACGTAATAATCTTCTTCACTTGGATTTACTACTCTAAGTGCCAATGCCAGCACACTTTGCGTAGATTCAATTTCTTCAACACTTTCTCTTACGCTTGTCTTTGCCATTTTATTATCATTTTTATTTACAATTAAATCTTCAATCTTGTATTTGCTATCCAATTTTTGCCCAAATACGCTTTCAACCTTTTTCTCAACGTCAGTATATTCTTCCAAATTTCCTGTAATTACAACTTGTATGGCAGAATCATTTATTAATTTTTCATAACTTTTCTTTATTATTGAAGCATCAATATTTTTTACAACATTTTCATCTCCATACACGTACATTCCTGCTACTTCATTTTCAAAAATCATTTCTTCTGATTTTATCATGCCATAATATAACTTATCATCTTTTCTTTGATTTATTTTATCTAAAATTGCTTTTTTTTCTCTTTCCAATGCACACTCTTCAAACTCTAAATTTGGATTATATATAACTTCTTTTAAAAATTCTAAACAATCATCAAATAAATCAACATTATTTGGTAAAAATCTTTTATTTACAAATTCTATTCTAAACTCAATATTATATAAATCTCCAACTTTTTGAGTATTTATGTCAAAAATAGCATTATATAACCCCATCAAATATTTTTCAATTTCTTTTGGCGATTTAAATCTCTTTGTATATTTTCCAAGTAATGACGCAAGCACTGAAAAATATGATATTTCTTCTTTATTAACATCAAGTAAATAATTTATACTAACAAGCGTACTTTTAAATTTATTACTACCATTTACATAAATTTTATTCATTTTCATCCTCCTATAAATATTTTTAGCCAAGCATTAAATACTTGGCTAACTTACTATAAATTTGATAATTTTTCTTTAACAATTTCACTGACTATCTTACCATCTGCTTTACCTGTAGTTTTTGGTCTTAACTCTTGCATAACCTTGCCCATATCTCTTGGAGAAGAAGCACCAGTTATAGATATAGCTTCATCTACAAGATTCTCTATTTCTTCCTTTGTTAATTGCTTAGGTAAATATTTAGATAAAACTTCAATTTCTCTATTTAAATCATCTACTAAATCTTGTCTATCAGCTTTTTGAAAGTCTGCTATAGATTCTTTTCTTTTCTTTACTTCTTTTGCAACTACACCAGCAATTTCATCATCAGTTAAAGTTTTTTGCTCATCTTTTTCAACTTGTAATATAGCAGCCCTTAACATTGTTATAGTATTTTTTCTTAACTCATCTTTACATTTCATTGCGTCCTTCAATTCACTTAAAAGTTGTTCTTTCATTATTATCTTCCTTTCTTACATAAATATTATAATCCGACAAATAAAATATTATTCAGTTTAAAGTATAAAAAATTAAAATACTTAAACTTCTATTTTTTATTTTTACTTTTTGGCTTTATTTTTTGTTTTCACTTCTACTTTCTTGTTTAGCTCTTTACCATCAGCTGAAGAAGTCGATATTTCTTTTTCTACATCCATACTAAAATTTTTATTTATTTCTGTATTTCCACCTCTTTCTTGTATCGTTTTTACCATACTAAGAAATCCTAAAAATACAAAACATATAAATGCTAAAACAAGTATAACTATTTTCCAAACATCAGCTGAAGCAAGCAAAACTGCTATCATGCATAAAACAGTAGTAATACTATATAAAAGTAATACAGCTTGTCTTTGGCTAAGCCCCATTTTTATAAGGCGATGATGAATATGTGCTCCATCTGGTTTTAATAATGGTTGTCCTTTTACAAATCTTCTGACCATTGCAAAAACAGTATCAAAAATAGGAATTCCAAGTATTAAAAGAGGTGAAATTATTGCAAGCAAAGTATATCCTTTGGCAAACCCCATAATAGAAGCACAAGCCATTGTAAATCCTAAGAAATTTGAACTTACATCCCCCATAAATGTTTTTGCTGGATTAAAATTATACGGTAAAAATCCTAAAACTGCACCAGCTAAAACTGCACTTATTATTATTGCATCCAAACTTGCCGAAGTTGATATAAATATTATTAATAAAGATGTAGATGCTATTGCAGTTATTCCAGCAGCAAGTCCATCAAGTCCATCAATTAAATTAAGTGCATTTGTAATACCAATTACCCATAAAAGAGTTAATGGAAAATCAAGCCACCAGGCAAGTGATACTGCCTCAGAATGCACAAATGGAATTTTCATGCTTGAAATACTAATTCCAAAAAAATAAACAACACATGCTGCTGCAAGTTGAAATACAAATTTTTTCCTTGCTCTTAGACCTTTTAAATCATCAATCAATCCCATAGCCGCTATTATTACAGCACCTATTAAATATCCCCAAAACGACTTACTAAGTGATATTGATGGTATACCTTTTGTTATGACAAAGTACAACAAAAAAGCTATTATCATCGATGCTACTATAGCAACACCACCAATTCTTGGCATAGGTTTTGAATGAACTCTTCTGCTATCTTTTGGAATATCAACTATTCCATACTTTTTACAAATTTTTATTACTATTGGTGTGAATATAAGACAGAGTACAAATGTTATAAAAATAATACAATATACTATGGCCATAGTTTGCTATCTCCTTTTGAGTTTAACGATTCTATCGCTCTAATTTTTTCCAATCTTCTATCATGCCTTCCACCCTCATAAAAATTATTAATAAATGCACTGATAATTTGTCTTATATTATCGTTATTTTTCATAGGTTCAAGCCTTGCACCTAAACATAGGACATTAGCATTATTATGAATTCTTGAATACTTAGCCATATATACATCTGTACAAAGCGCAGCTCTTATTTTTTTAAATTTATTACAAGCTATTGAAATACCAATTCCAGTTCCACATATTGCTATACCTAAATTTGAAGTGTTCTCCAACACTTTTTGACAAATAAGTCTTGCAACATCAGGATAATCATCACCGTCTTGATTTTTAAAGTTAGTAACATCTGCATATTCTATCTTCTGCTCATATAAATACTCAATTATTTTCTTTTTAAGTTCAACTCCTGTATGATCAGAACCAATGATAATCATAACTATTCACTTCCTTCTAATTTTAATATTAATTTATCCACACATTCCACAATTTCTTTTGCACAATCTTTATATACTTTCAAGTTTAGTCCCCATGGATCGTCAATATCTTTATACACATCACTTGGCATAACAAATTCCCTTAATGTATACACTTTACCTTCTAAACCTTTTTTATAGTACAATATATCTTTCTTTTGAGCAGTCGTTAAAGTTATTACGTAATCATACATATAAAGGTCAATATCATGTATATTTTTTGCTCTATGATTGCTCAAATCCACATTATAGTGTTTCATAACTTCTATAGCATTATTTGTAGACTTTTCACCTGTAACTGCAAATATACCTGCAGAATCAATAGCATATTTTTCTTCTAAATTTAAGTCATTTACTCTTTTTTGCATATAATAATGCGCCATTGGACTTCTACAAATATTTCCAGTACAAACAAATAATATTATTTTCAATTATAATTCCTCCAAAATACACATTTATATTACCACATTTTCCTTTTAAAGTCAATCAAAATTAATATTCAAAAAACAGCCAAAACTACTACCTTAACTACTACTTTACCATTTTTATTAATATTGTAAAACAATTATACTTATAGTATAGTCTTTGTAAAATATATAAAAAAATACGTGATACTAATAATATAAAATTTAGAAAAATTACTAATATTTAGTAATTAGTATACCAATTATCATTCCAACTAAATACCACAAGTAAATATACTTATTTTTTATATCTAAAGATGAGATTAAATTATTTGAAACTCCATATAACATAGTACCTGAAGCAATCGAAAGTAATAGTGCTACAAAAATTTTACTAAAATCTCCAAATATATAACCAATATATGTTCCTATACACGAACTTGCACCCACAAAACAATTAAGCAATAAATTCTTTAATTTATTTTTATTATGATTAAAAACATTGATCGAAACAATCAAACACTCAGGTATATCATGAAAAAACATTGAAATAAGTATGCTAATTCCAAGAGATTTTGATAATGTAAATCCTGCACCAATTATAATTCCCTCTACAATATTATGAATAATCATAGAAATAACCAATATATAATTTGAGTTTTTATAACTTACGTTTTTGTTATTTTTAACGTCTACTAAAAATATTACAAAAATACCTAAAACTATTCCTAAAATTGTATACAACATGTTTGAAATACTTATAGCCTCTGGTATCATGTCAAAGCATACAATGCTATTCATTATTCCTGCTACAATAAGACAAAGTGATGAGATACTAAAAAATTTATTAAATGTAATTATATAAGAAACTACACTTGAAACTAATCCACTAACACATCCAAGTACAAATACCAATAAAGTTAATTTAATTCCTATCATGACTTAACTCCTATAAATTAAATTATTTAACTATACTTAATTATACAAAAATTAATAATTTATATGTGATAAAAACTTACATTTAATGAAAAATACACTTTACATACGTACAAAATGTACATAAATAAAGTGTATTTTTATACTTTAACGATTACAATAATTTATCACGAATCACTTCGATTCGTGATAAACCAGAGAAATTCACAGTGCGTAATTTTTCATTACTTACTGAAACTTCAATAGACAGTAAATTATTTTGATCAATATTATCTAGAACCAAACCATCAATTGCAAAGTAAACTGGATTTCTAAATCTATTAAAACTTGGATTTTTTTCCCTTTCCTTATTGATATCAGGAAATACAATTTTCGTAGACTTTGCTACAATTGGCTGTGCTACGTAGGGTTTTTTAGTAGGACTATTTGCAATGCCACGTATAGTCGATACTACAAATCCATCAGCCATAAGTATTGGTCCTCCATAGCTTTTATTTACTGCTGTACTTCCAGTCGAAGAGGAAATAATGATTCCACTTGCTCTTGCCTCGTGCAAATAACATCCATTTACAAGCTGTGAAAAGTCAAACACCTTTCCATAGCAACCACCTACCTCAATCTCATTAATAGCTTTGTGAACTTCACAATGATCTTCAAATTTAAATGTGATGTCCAAAAGAGGAAGCAATCTATACTTTTCAAGACCTTTAGAAATAACTTCTAAAGTTTTTTCAAGCATATTTTCATCTGCTGACTGCAAAAAGCCAATAGTTCCTGTATTAATTCCAACGTATACCAAATCAGAATTAAAATTTGTTTTTCTAAAAGCTTTTAAAAAAGCTCCATCTCCACCAATCGGAACAACAATATCTGCACTATCATCATCAACTACTTTAAAATTAAGCTCATTTTTGTTAATAGTTCTCCGTGCTTTTTCTAAAATTTCTTGACTATCTGTATACTCATTAGTCATAAATCTAATATTACGTACAACTTTTTTTTCCATAATCTATCCTCCAATAAAATCATATTAGACCGCTTCAAAAAGTTACGTAAAGATTATAGCATAGAAAAACAGAAAAGTAAACAAATTTATCAAAATTTACTTTTCTGTTATATAAGAGTTTTATACTAATTCTTACCATAATATAAAGCTTTAAATTTTTCATATGCTTCTTTTGCAAAATCTAGTTTCACAAATTTTTCATCTTTTAATATAAGGTTTACAAAACAATTTAACATCTCAGGATTTCTTACCAAAATAGGACCTATTAAAAATGTAGCGTAAAAATTATTTTTATTCATTCCTTCTATATTCAAATTCTTATTTACGCCTACTCCACTTACGACATCAAATAACTTATCATCATCCATTAATTTATCTAAATAGAATCCTCGATTTTGAAATCCAATGATATCATCTCTTAGACCTTCACTTTTAAACAAAGATTCACATACTATTCGTTTACTCGAAACTCTAGCATCAGAATTTATTATTCCTAATCCATTAAAAATAGTACTATCATTTTCATCTTTTAAACTATTTGCAAAAAGTACGATGCTATTTCCAGTAACTAACATCACTTTCTCATCATCTATATATTTTTTTATACTATCCTTATATTTTATTATATCTTCTGATACAATTTTTATATTTTCTTCTGTTCCAGAGCCAATATACACAAAATCATAATTACTTAACACTATATTATCACCTATTGATAACTCATCTACAGAATAATCAACATTTAGTACTTTTAAAGCTCTTTCCATAGCGATTATATTTCCACTTTCACCGTATAAATTTAATAAATCACGATATAAATATGCTATTTTTATCATTTAATTGCATCTCCTTTCATGTTTTCATTAAAAGGTTCTACATAATCAAAGTTAAGTATTGCAAAAATATCACCATCTGTATTTTCTTTTATATAGTCAGTTCCCTCTTTTCCAGTTTCAAAAGTTTTAATTTTATTAGCCTCAATACCAGCTAAATACATTCTAGTTGCTATATCATAATTTTGTACACCTATACATATAACTTCATCTATTTCATGATTTTTTAAAATCTCAAAATCCACATCATAAAGCCAAGAAATATCATTAAATTTATATCTTCTACTTATTTCTTTCCAACCTACCACAATTGTTTTTTTACAATCATACGTATTTAAAAACATCAAAGACTGATTAAAGGTCGTAGCATTTTCATTTTTATTATTTAGCGTATATACATTTCTATCTTTATACTTGTATTGGCTATATATCTTTTTATTTTGTAATTGCTTTGATACTTGATTTGAAATTTCATTTTCATTTATTCCTAGAAGTTTCAAAACTGTATACGCAGCTGCTACGTTATATACATTAAATAATAATCTAGAAACTAAATGAACATTATATTTTTCATTTAAAGTTATAGTGTTTGCATCAAAATCAATATTAGTTACACGAGTAAATGATTCAGGACTACAAAAATCACACTTACTACATTTATACTTTCCTAAATGTTCAAAGTTATAATAATCATATATAAGTTTTGAATTACACATAGGACAACGTGTTATATTTAAGTTTTTAAACATGCTACTAATGGTTGACGAAGAATTTTTATCAACACTATAATAAAATACTTTATTATCTAAGTCTTTAACTAGCTTTCTAAGATATGGATCATCACCATTTAGTATCAATTTTGTATTATCTTGAATTGATTTTTTTATATCATCTTTTACAATGTCAAAATTTCCCTGACGTGGTGGTTGATCTCTTGTTATATTTGTTACGACCAAATAATCTGGTTTAACACTGCCAAATACATATTTAGCGTATCTTTCATCCATTTCTAAAACTATATAATCACTCTTAATATTACCTTTAAAGTCACAATTTTCTAGTAATAATGTAGCAATTCCAGAATTCAAATTTGCACCTTTATAATTATATATTACATCATGTCCAAGATTTGTTAAAGCATTTACAATTACAGAAGAAGTACTACCTTTTCCAGAACTCCCTGTTACTGCAATTATCTTACTATTGACATTTAATTTTTCAAGAATATTTTTATCTATTTTAAGAGCTACAGAGCCAGGGAAGCAGCTTCCTTTTCCTATTAAATTTCCTAATTTTATTAAAGTTTTAGCAACTAATATTGATAAAAATTTCATTTTTATACCTCCCTCGTTAAATAATATAATTTATTATACTACTTATGTACCTATTTTTCAATAAATTATTCAACGGTTTCATTTAACTTTTTATTAACGTTGAATCAAAAGTTAAATGCACATTTATTTAAGCATCTCTTCGTATCTAAGAT
>OJNH01000810.1_pt1 | contig 27005 bp, 19 predicted proteins | sample 1597361 | NCBI WGS metagenome assembly OJNH01 (sample SAMEA2452136, study PRJEB22498) | human gut metagenome | biome: human feces; feature: human gut; material: feces | place: Australia | collected 2012
GGCATACGCCCCAACACATCCTGCCCTATTTCCCCACAATGTGCAAGATGGCATGGAACTGCCCGGACAGGCTGTTTTTCTACAATGGCCCTGTTTGCGGTGCATCTGCTCCCGATCACATGCATCTACAGGCCGGCCAACGCGGAATCGTTCCTATCGAAAAGGACTGGAAGAATTACGACATGAACTGTGAGAAGCTCTATCCTATCGACTCCGACCAGGAAGAGGAAATTGAAAACCTTCTCTCACGCAACAGTCATTGCGGTATTTATTATCTGAAAAACTATGCATGCCCGGTATTTATCATCCGGACATGTCCTGAAGACCAACCGGATCCTCTGTTTGAACGATTATATCATGCACTCCCCAATTATGACGGAGAATATGAACCCCGGATGAATATACTCTGCTGGCGCCAATCTTTCACAAGCGGAAAAGAAGACGAAGTGATCACACTGGTATTTCCCAGAAAGAAACACCGTCCGGACTGTTATTATGAAGATTCCGACAAGCAACTTCTGGTCAGCCCGGGAGCCTTGGACATGGGCGGTCTTCTCATCACGCCCAGACAAACCGACTTTGACAAAATCACGGCTGAACAGGCTATCGCCATACTGAAAGAAGTCACATTGGACGAAAACGAGATCAAGGAAGTCATCAGAAAGATAGAAGGTACATCCTGTCAGGATTCGGACGACAACCACTCTCAGGAAGCGCCCGCTTATCATCACTGCTGGGAAAACAAGGAACCGGAAGTCAGCGTCGGCATCATGAGCCGGCAGCGCATCCATTTTTCACTCAATACCAATTACATAGCCAAAGGCATGCTTGTACATGGCGAACAAACGGTAGAATGCAGTGAAGGCGGTATTCTGTGGAACGGCAATCTTTACAGGGAACTCACATTCATTCCTCAGGAAGAAAATGCATCCTTCTCTCTCTACGACGTGACAATCGGAATAAAATTCCATTGGGAACGTAAGGAAACCCAGATATTCAGCGGCACACTTAAATTAATGGTTGACGAAGAAAAAATCGTTGCCATAAATCTTTTACCTGTCGAAGATTATCTGATCAGCGTCATCTCAAGCGAAATGAGCGCCACGTCTTCACTGGAATTCCTGAAAGCTGCTTCCGTTATCAGCAGAAGCTGGCTTTACGCCCAAATGGAAAAACGCGCGCAAATGAACAATCATGACCGCGGATTCTTTTCGTTCATCAAGACCGAAACAGAAACCATACGCTGGTACGACCGAGAAGACCATACCATTTTTGACGTCTGCGCAGATGATCACTGTCAAAGATATCAAGGCATCACACGAGCCAGCAATGAAACTGTCGTGGAAGCCGTCAAAGCGACCAGAGGACAGATCCTCATGTATGAAGACGAAATCTGTGATGCCAGATTTTCAAAATGTTGCGGCGGCCTGACCGAAGAATTCGAATACTGCTGGGAAGACAAACATTACCCTTATCTGACGGCCCTGAGTGACCAGCCGCTGACTTCATCAGGAGAACGTCCTTCCATCCCGGACCTCACCAAAGAAGATGAAGCGGAGAAATGGATTCGCAGCAACCCGCCCGCATTCTGCAATACCAGTGACCCGACTGTACTCAAACAAGTTCTGAACGACTATGACCAGGAAACCAAGAATTTCTACCGTTGGAAGGTGGAATACACCCAAGAAGAACTGGCTGAACTCGTCAGAGAAAACCTTAAAAACGACTACGGGCAGATCATTGATCTTATCCCCATCGAACGAGGCAAGGGCGGCCACCTCAGCAAGCTGAAAATAGTAGGCACCAAACACACCATGATTATCGGCAAGGAACTGGAAATAAGAAGAGTTCTCAGTCCCAACCATCTGTACAGCTCTGCCTTTGTGGTAGACAAAGAAAACATACAGGACGGCATTCCGGGTAAATTCATTCTCACCGGTGCCGGTTGGGGACATGGAGTCGGAATGTGTCAGATCGGTGCTGCCGTAATGGGAAGCAAGGGATATAAGTATGATGAAATCCTGAAACATTACTACAATGGTGTAACCATCAAAAAAGTGTATAAATAATCATGATAAAGAACAGACATCCCCGAAATGCCCGTACCAACCCGTGGGCATGGATTCCGACATTATATTTTGCGGAAGCCTTGCCTTACGTGGCAGTCATGACCATCTCTGTCATGATGTACAAGAGACTGGATATCTCGAATACGGACATCGCCCTCTATACGAGTTGGCTCTATCTGCCATGGGTGATCAAACCTTTATGGAGTCCTTTCATTGATCTGATAAAGAGCAAAAGATGGTGGATATTAGCCATGGAACTGCTGATCGGTGCAGGAATGGCCGGTATTGCCTTTACCATACCGACTTCACACTTTTTTCAGAGTACGCTGGCATTTTTCTGGCTGATGGCATTTTACAGCGCCACTCACGACATAGCTGCAGACGGCTTCTACATGCTCGCACTGACTCCTCACGAACAGACCCTGTACGTGGGAATCCGCAGCACATTCTACCGCATTGCAACTATTGCCGGACAGGGATTGCTGATCATGCTTGCGGGCACATTGGAAGTTTTCACGCGAAAAATCGCTTTCTCGTGGAGTATCACATTTTATGCCTTAGCCGGTTTCTTTATTGCATTGACATTATATCATGTCGTCTATCTTCCGCATCCCAATAAGGACAAGACGGAAAGAACAGCCTCAGCCGGACAGCTTCTCCACGACTTCCTGATGACATTTTACAGCTTTTTCAAAAAGCCGCAAGCCTGGATTGCCATCACATTCATGCTGTTCTACAGGCTTCCGGAAGCCCTTCTTGTCAAAATGGCCAATCTGTTCTTAATAGACCAGCCAAGCATGGGAGGACTGGGGCTCTCCACACAGGAGGTCGGATTTGTCCAAGGCACAGTCGGCGTTTTCGGTCTGACAATCGGAGGTATTATCGGAGGTATAGCCGCCTCAAAAGGAGGCCTCAAGAAATGGTTATGGCCAATGGTATGGAGCATTACCATCCCTGATCTGGTTTATGTATACCTGAGCTATACGACGACCCACAGTTTTCTGGTTATCAACCTGCTGGTATTTATTGAACAGTTTGGATACGGTTTCGGATTTACAGCTTACATGCTGTATATGATTTATTACTCCCGAGGTTCACACCAAACAGCACATTATGCCATCTGCACGGCATTTATGGCACTATCCATGATGTTACCAGGAATGATTGCAGGCTGGTTGCAGGAAACAGTAGGTTATTTTAATTTCTTTCTTATTGTCATGGCATGCTGTCTGGTTACCGTTGCTGTGGCCTCACTGCTGGACATTGATCCTGAATTCGGCAAAAAACAGACCGTCCATATTGAAATGAAACCTCGAATGCTCATTGCCGATGCCGGTTCTTCCAAAACATCCTGGTGTCTTCTTTCATGCGACGGCAAAGAAGAAAAATACATGGTAACCAAGGGCATCAATCCGGCCATACAAAGTACGGATACCATTGCAGAAACGATAGAACAGGAACTGATCCCTGAAATATATAAGGAACTGGAATCTACATCCGAACTGCAAATCCATTTCTATGGTGCCGGCTGTATCCCTGATGTCATCCCCCAAATAGAATCCGTATTAAAGGACATTCATCCTCATACCGAAGTACAGGTCAACTCCGACCTGATGGGAGCAGCAAGAGCCTTATGTGGCAAAGAAGAAGGCATCGCCTGTATTCTCGGCACGGGATCCAACTCCGGCTTATATGACGGAAAACAGATTATAAAACACACGCCTTCATTAGGTTATATCCTTGGAGATGAGGGTAGCGGAGCCACTTTGGGCAAGAGTCTGGTCAACCAGATCCTGAAAGGCCTGATGCCGGATTCCATCAAAGAAGATTTCTTCAATACGTATAATCTGTCGGAAAGTGAATTCATCCAAAAAGTCTATAAGGAACCCGGTGGTAACAGGTTTTTAGCCTCATTCACACCGTTTCTTTATAAGCACAGGGAGAATTCCCATATACATGAACTTCTGATAAATAATTTTGCTGATTTCTTCTCAAAAAACATTGAAACATACGATCGCAAAGACCTTCCGGTCCATTTCGTAGGCAGTATTGCCTGGTATTTCCAGAAAGAACTGCAAGAAGCTGCCCAATTAAGAAGATTACATATTGGAAAAATAATTCAGGCTCCCATTAACGACATAGCGAATTACCATATCAATGAATATGAACACATTTTAAAATAGTTTTTTTAAAAAAAAGTAATTAAAATGCAAATTTATGTTGTAAAGCATATTGTTTCACTTGTCGGAACGTCAAAATGCCTGTATCTTTGCATCGTTATCCTGAAAACAATCTTTTTACCTTAAACAAAACTAATACCTAAAAAACTAAAAAAGTGGTACGCTGTGAAGCGTCCCACTTTTTTTTATTACCAATGATTATATTCATCCGACAAAGACAAACGTCTGTTTTATTGCCTTATAAAAGGCTTTAATATCTTTCTCTTTCCAAAAAAGAAACGGGAAATATTCAACAGATCCATAATCCAAGCTATAAAAAAACTACCCGAAACGGCTATTAACAAAGCCACGAATAAGAACAGGATCCCCGTAGGTTCGAATGACAATACCCCAACCAAAGGCTTTACCAACATCGTAAAGACAGGCGAAAACAATAAAAGCAATAAAGAATGTTCACCAATATAACAGCCTGCTGTACGTATTCTGACCGGCAAAACTTTAAACACGGCCAAGAACAAACTGACTGAAAGATAGGTAATCAACAAGCCAGCTATAGAAAACCGGTTCAAATTGTCCGGATAAGCAGCCAGCCATGCAAAAGGAACCAAAGACAGCCATGAAGCACGGAAAAAGGACAAGAAGGAAATACCAGACTGACTCAGCACAACACCAATCATAAAATACAACGCACTTGGAGCTGCAATCAATCCACAACCATACGACAATAGCGCATACACCAATGCGAGAACCAGCAACATGGCATATACTTCCATATAAGATTTAAGCCGATTAACTACAAAATAGGCCATACCACAAACGACCAAAGTGTGCAAATACCAATATGGCCCCATGGGATGAACGAATATCTTATCCAAAAGCAAGGTTCCCGACAACACATCTACCCGTTCCCGTACCGGAAGTACGGATGACATCACCACATAACCAGCTTCCATAACGATGTACGGAATCATTATCCAAACCATGCTTTTCAAAAAGGCAAGACTCTTCTTATCCACCTTCATTAAATAGCCTGAAATCATAAAAAAAGCTGGAATATGGAAAGTGTAAACCAAACGCTTGGCATAAGGATAAGTATCTCCAATATACACCAAATGAAAAACAATAACCAACAAGATAAACATACCCTTCAGAAAATCCAATTCTTCGATTCGTTTCATCTTTATTCCATTTTAATTAAATTGCCTACAAAGATAAATATACCTTTCATGTCAAACAAGTCTCTTATTACAGATCAAAATTATCATTCACGTACCCCAAAAACACATCATAAGCGCCTATAAATAGGCCATATTAGCATATCAACAAGAAAAAAACCTGATTATACTTACAATTTAAAACATCAAAATTCAAAAAACGCCTTATGTCTGGATAAAAAAGAAGCTTTTAAGACTTACTATTGCGTATTTAAAAAGGAAATACTAACTTTGCAAACCGTTTAAGCCATATAACAATTATTAATAACAGGGGAAAAAAACAGCAATAATCGGCCATAAAACAATAAGCAAAATCTAAAATCAGTAAGAAAATAAACAAATTACTTACAATTTAAAAGCAACAAAACATAAATACTTAAAATTTCTTTGTCCAAATGTATACATTCATTCTCATCATGGGGTGCGGGGCCATTTTAGGGTATTCTTTCAGAAATAAAAAATTCATCAGAAATACAGGCAGCATTATTCAAATTGCAGTCTGCTTGCTGCTCTATCTACTCGGCTTGTCCATTGGTTCCAATCATCTTATCATCGAGCATCTGGGTAATTTTTGCAGCCAGGCAGCCTTAATCGCCTTCTTAAGCCTGACAGGAAGCATGCTGGCTTCATGGTGTGTACAACATTTCATATTCAATAAAAATAAAAAGAATGAAAAGTAGTCTGATTGTTTTGTCTTTCTTTATCCTTGGGTGTCTCACCGGAATAAACTACATAGCCGACTTCGATATACACGGAGTGTCTGTAGACTTATTATATATTCTGATGCTTCTGATAGGCATCAGCCTGGGAAGCAGCAACAACATCCTTCAAGTTTTCACAAGCTTTTCCCCAAAAATGCTTCTCGTCCCCATAGCAACTGTAAGCGGTACTTTCCTGTTTTCGGCCATGGCCGGACTGGTATTAAGCCAGTGGAGCGTTTTCGACTGCATGGCAGTCGGGAGCGGATTTGCCTATTACTCACTCTCATCCGTATTGATAACCCAGCTTAAAGCTCCCAGCATAGGCACCCAACTGGCTACCGAATTAGGAACCATCGCCCTACTGGCCAACATATTCAGGGAAATGACAGCTCTGATAGGAGCACCGCTGATCTACAAATTATTTGGACGATTCGCACCTATTTCAGCAGCAGGAGTTACATCTACGGATATTTTGCTACCATCCATCACCAAATATTCCGGTCAGGACAGTATTCCCATTGCTATCATACACGGTTTGCTAATCAATATTAGCGTACCATTTTTTGTTTCGTTATTTTGTAAATTATAAACAAGAACATACAAGGCTAATTCAGATAAATCGCAATAAATTCGAAAAAATCTCTTATAAATCCGCACAAAACCTTTAATTCATGTTAAATATAGCAGATTTTAGACCTTAATCTATTGCAGGTTTTAAAAAAACACGTACTTTTGCAACGTGTTTTTCATAGTATTAGATTTAAGGTTAACAAAGGTTGGGTCAGAGCGCTGACCCTTTTTTTATGTCCGCTTTTCAAGCGGACATTATTTTTTCTGATATACACGTACATAATCTACTTCATATCTCATCGGCATTGCCGATTGAGCGACAGGACCGCCATTATCACCTCCTAACGCCAGATTAAGCAGAATATAATGTGACTGCATAAACGGATTGGCAAATTCCCCAAGACTGCCATTATACGTTTTCTCCAAGACGATTTCATTCAGCAACTCATCATCCAGATACAAACGGATCGCCTTTTCGTCCCAATCCATTCTCCATACATGAAATTCAGTCAACCAATCCGGATTCTTCTCCAAGAAATGCGAAAGGGGTGTAGGTCGGCTGTTCCAGATTGCCGTCCAACGGCGTTCACCTCCCCACGCCGCATTAGCCATTATCACAGGCGAGCCCTGTATGCGATAAAATTCCATTATATCGATCTCACCACATGAAGGCCATTCCATTTTATCACCTAAAGTCCAGATTGCCGGCCATGCTCCTTTTCCACCTGGTATACGCGCCCTGACCTCAAGACGTCCATAACGGAAAGAATACTTTCCTCTGGTTGTTATCGAGGCTGAAGTATACTCTATATTCTCACGGGAAAACCTCCAGTCGTCACTACCGGCACGATACCATGGATTGGGACGCTTTTCCTCCCTTGCCTCAATTACAAGCAAACCATTCTCACAACGTGCATTGTCTTCCTGATACCACTGCAGTTCATGATTGCGAGCAAACCCCTGTTCATAACCCCATTTCAAGCTATCAGGTCTTCCGTCTGTCGAGAATTCATCACTCCACACCAATTCATATGGTGAAACTTCCACCTGCTCATTCTGTTGAGCATTCAACGGGACTATATTTAACAGTCCGCATCCTAAATACCAAGCTATTTTATTCATAAGTACATTGAATTTACCTCAAAGATACTATAAAAAAACAAATCCCCATAAGAATCCCCCATCAAGTCAATTCTCAAAACGTCCTATCTGCCATTAATTTGTATTTTTTGGCCTGCAAATATTGACTATCCTGCCATAAATTAGTATCTTTATCAGGAAAACCAAAAATCATCAACCATGAGAATTCTTACTATTGCAGCTTTAAGCATACCGTTATTACTTCAAGCCACTCCCAACAGTCTTGTCCCCTCCGGTAAATCACCCAGGAACAACACAATTCCAACACCCTCTGTAAGCTACACATTCGAGCAGGGCCAACCTCAGGATGACCAAAAATTATATATGGGTACGTTGGAAAACGATGCCTCCATCGTCAACATCTGCGACAACCACGTCTTATACACCGGTTCCCGAAATGGATTTATGGATATGGGTGAGAAAATGGGAAAATCAGTTTTTACCGACATCGAAGATTTTACCATTTCACTTGACATTTATTCAGAATCAGACAACAACCTGAATAATCTGGGCAACTTTATCTGTTGTTTTTCCAGCCTATACCCTGTCATATACGGTACAAACCAAAATGATGTACAATATATCTTCATAGGCGCAAAAAGCCTGTCATACACCATCAACAACCTTCAATATTCAAGCCAACAGTCAGTAGGATACGCCGAAAATCTCGCATGCGAAAAATGGCAGAATATCACCTACGTACAAAAAGGACAAACCGGAATATTGTACCTTAATGGAAAGGTCATACAAGAAAAAAACGACATGACCATAAAACCATCCGATATGGCCGAAAATTTCATCTACAACTGGCTTGGACGCTCTTGTTGGGGAAATGACTCTTACCTAAAAAACGCCTACATTGACAATTTCAAAATTTTCCGTTCACCACTGACCGAAACACAGGTCAACTCCTTATGCAATACTCTGGAGGAAAGAAATACAGAAATGACACTCTACAAAGTATTGCAACAGATAGATCTGGGCAGCCTGGAAAAGATCAAAAATGACTTGAATCTGCCAAAAGAAATCAACGGATTACAAATCGTGTGGACATCTTCCGATCCTGAAACCATAAATTCCGACGGACAGGTAAACAGACCCGGAGCAGACGAGAATGACAAGACAATCACCCTGACGGCAACCGTTTCCCAAAACGGAAAGACAGCGCACAGGGAATTTAACTGCACCGTCATCCATCAATACACGGACAAGGCCAGTGTCGATCTGGATACAGAAGCCTTACAGATACCCGAAGGATACCTGAACAACGCACGTTGGTACCTCCCTCTCGACACCATAGGAGAATATGAGAGCCAGATAAGCTGGAATTCATCTTCACCTGATTTCATTGACGAGACAGGAAAGCTACTCCAGTTTTCTACCCCGGGAGAAGAAAGAACCAAAGTCACGCTGACTGCAACCATAACCAAAGGACAAGAACAAAGACAAAAACAATTTGTAGCAACAATCGCATATCCCGAACCACAATATGACGGTTATCTTTTCACCTATTTTGAAGGTTCCGGAGATGGCGCCCTTCAAGAACATCTTCGTTTCGGTGTAAGTAAAGATGCGATAAACTGGCATGCTCTGAATGACAATCAGCCCGTTATCAATTCTGATACGATATCCATCACAGGAGGTATCCGCGATCCGCATATTCTACGTGGAGAAGACGGCAAAACATTCTTTATCGTAGCTACTGACATGTATGTACATCGCAATGGCTGGGGATCAAATCCTGGTATTGTACTGATGAAGTCCAATGATCTTATCAACTGGTCGCACGCCAGCATCAATCTGTCCGAAACTTATCCTGAAAACTTCAAGGATGCCCACTGGGTATGGGCACCCCAGACCATATACGACCCCTCAGCCGGTAAATACATGATCTACTTCACGCTCAAGCGGAGCACGTCCTCTGATCTGACCACTTACTACGCCTATGCCAATGAAGATTTCACGGCATTCGAAAATGAACCGCAAATTCTGTTTAACGCCAAATACGGCTCAATAGACAATGATATCATTTACAAAGACGGACTTTGGCATTTATTCTACAAAGGCAATACCAAAAATGAATCCGGACAGGAAATCAAGAACGGCATACAGCAGGCCACCTGCAGCACTCTGCACGGCAACTGGCATGAAGACTTCAAGTACCTGGATGTATATGCCGGAAAAACTCCTGTTGAAGGCTCCGGCATCTTCAAACACAACGAAAAGGGATATGTCCTCATGTATGACCTTTATACATCACTACGCTATGAATACCAACTTAGTGACGACTTGTTTGATTTTGGAGACAAAGCGTACGCATTCACAAAAGACTTCAATCCTCGACATGGAACTGTTACCGGTATAACCAAAGAAGAGGCCAGACGTCTGGATGCCAAATGGGGAGGAGTACCAGGCGACCTGACAGACATCAAGTCAACCACACCGACGAACGGACTTGAAATCACCCAAAACGGTAATTCAATTAAAATCAGAACACAGCAATCCATGACCGTCAATATATTCTCGCTGAATGGACAACGCGTCTTCTATAAGCAAATGGCGGCAGAAGAAGAAGTCAACATCTCATTGAATTCAGGAGTATACATCATTAACAACTCCAAATATCTGGTTGTTGAATAACTGACGGATAAAGATACTTTTTCTAATACGATATAAACTGAATTCTGAAGACACCCCGGAAAAAGCCTGCTGACTTATTCCGGGGTGTTTCGTCCTCGTAAATCAATTGTGAAAACTAACTTAAACGGCATGTACACTGATTGCCTAAACTGCAGATGCCATAAGTCATGTCTGATATCAGTCTTCAAAAAATTCAGTTAATAAAAAAATAGTGATAAAAGAATTCGTACAACAGCAGATTCTTTTATCACTATTATTTATCTGTTATTCTTCCAGTCCGTTAAATTGAAAGAATGCCCAAAACGTCTATCAGTTCTTTCTTAATCGGCTTATCACTCTTTATGGCGTTAGTGAAAGGTACATAAACCACTTCATCATTCTTGATGCCGATCATCACATTACGCTGTCCTTCCTTCAAAGCCTGAATAGCTCCGACACCCAATCTGGAAGCCAGAATACGGTCGTATGCACTAGGAGAACCTCCTCGCTGCAAGTGACCGAGAATAGAAACCCTCACATCAAACTCAGGATATTCCTTCTTCACACGGTCAGCATAATACATAGCGCCACATTTGGGACTTTCAGAAACGATCACCATACTAGAACTCTTGCTCTTACGGATACCGCGGCTGATAAACTGCTCCAACTGGTCGGCATTCGTTGAATCTTCGGGAATGATAGCAGCTTCCGCCCCACTGGCTATGGCACTGTTCTGTGCCAGGAATCCTGCATCACGACCCATAACTTCTATAAAGAATATACGCTCGTGAGATGTTGCGGTATCACGGATCTTATCCACACACTCCACAATTGTATTAAGAGTCGTATCATATCCTATGGTTGAATCCGTGCCATTCAAATCATTATCAATAGTTCCCGGAAGACCTATACAAGGCACATCAAATTCTTCAGCAAAGATTCTGGCACCGGCCAATGAACCGTTACCTCCGATAACAACCAATGCATCTATACCTTGCGCTTTCATATTTTCATAAGCCTTGGCACGACCTTCATTAGTCATGAAATCCTTGCTTCTGGCCGTCTTGAGAATGGTACCGCCACGCTGGATAATGTTGCTGACGTTTTCTGTGGTAAATTCCTTGATCTCGTTATTGATCAATCCTTCATATCCTCTATAAATACCCTTGACGGTCAATCCTGATGCGATACCAGCTCTTGTTATGGCACGAATAGCCGCATTCATCCCAGGTGCATCTCCTCCGGAAGTCAAGACTCCGATACATTTAATTCTACCCATTTTCTAATCTTTTTTAAAAACTGCCACAAAGATAGCGATAAAAAAAATAAGCTCTGTTTCAAAGTTGATAAATAATCATACGGAACCGTGATTTTTGCACTCATTGCATCATTATCAGAAGATTATTATAAAAAAGCAGGCCATTTTTTTGCCCATTTCACGAAAAAGCGCTACCTTTGCCGCGGATTTATAGTCAATATAATGTCTAACAGTATTAACTAAATTATTTTCAATTAATTAAATGGCAGATTTAAAAAACGTAGCACCTTTGGCTGATTTCGATTGGGATGCGTATGCTTCAGGTGACACCCAGACCAATGAAAGCCGCGAAAGCCAGGAAAAGGCTTATGAAGGCTCTTTGAACAAAGTAAACGACCACGAAGTGGTAGACGGTACAGTCATCGCAATGAACAAGCGCGAGGTTGTAGTAAACATCGGCTTCAAGTCAGATGGTATCATTCCGATGAGCGAGTTCCGTTACAATCCTGACTTAAAGGTTGGTGACACTGTAGAAGTGTATATCGAAAACCAGGAAGACAAGAAAGGCCAGCTGATTCTCTCTCACAAGAAAGCCCGCGCTACCCGCTCTTGGGATCGCGTTAACCAGGCTCTTGAGAACGAAGAAATCATCAAGGGTTACATCAAGTGCCGCACGAAGGGTGGTATGATCGTTGACGTATTCGGTATTGAAGCATTCTTGCCGGGTTCTCAGATCGACGTTAAGCCTATCCGTGACTACGATGTATTCGTAGGCAAGACTATGGAATTCAAGGTTGTGAAGATCAACCAGGAATTCAAGAACGTTGTTGTTTCTCACAAAGCTCTTATCGAAGCTGAATTGGAACAGCAGAAGAAAGAAATTATCAGCAAACTGGAGAAAGGTCAGGTTCTCGAAGGTACTGTTAAGAACATCACTTCTTACGGTGTATTCATCGACCTTGGTGGCGTAGACGGTTTGATCCACATCACTGACCTGTCTTGGGGCCGCGTAAGCGATCCGAAAGAAGTTGTTCAGCTGGATCAGAAGATCAATGTCGTTATCCTCGACTTCGACGACGAGAAGAAGCGTATTGCTCTTGGCTTGAAGCAGTTGACTCCTCATCCATGGGATGCTTTGGATCCTAACTTGAAGGTAGGCGACAAGGTTAAGGGTAAAGTTGTTGTCATGGCTGACTACGGTGCATTCATCGAAATCGCTCCGGGCGTAGAAGGTTTGATCCATGTATCAGAAATGTCATGGAGCCAGCACTTGCGTTCAGCTCAGGATTTCATGAAGGTAGGCGACGAAGTAGAAGCTGTGATCCTGACTCTCGACCGCGACGAGCGCAAGATGTCTCTTGGTATCAAGCAGCTTAAGCCAGATCCATGGGAAAGCATCGAAGAGAAGTATCCGGTTGGTTCAAAACATACAGCAAAAGTTCGCAACTTCACTAACTTCGGTGTATTCGTAGAAATCGAAGAAGGTGTAGACGGTTTGATCCACATTTCAGACTTGTCATGGACCAAGAAGATCAAACATCCTTCTGAATTCACACAGATCGGTGCTGACATCGAAGTTCAGGTTCTTGAAATCGACAAGGAAAATCGTCGCTTGAGCTTAGGTCACAAACAGTTGGAAGAAAATCCTTGGGATGTATTCGAAACTGTATTTACAGTAGATTCTATCCACGAAGGTACAATCGTTGAAATGCTGGAAAAAGGCGCTGTAATCCAGTTGGAATATGGTGTTGAAGGCTTCGCTACTCCTAAACATCTGGTTAAGGAAGATGGTAGCCAGGCACAACTCAATGAGAAACTTCCTTTCAAGGTAATTGAATTCAACAAGGAAAGCAAGCGTATCATCCTTTCTCACAGCCGTATCTATGAAGATGCTCAGCGTGCTGAGGCTAAGGAAGCCAAGAAGGCTAGTGCAGCTGCAACCAAGAAGAGCAAGAAAGATGAGGCTCCACTTATCCAGAACCAGGCTGCATCTACCACATTAGGTGATATCGATGCATTGGCTGCATTGAAGGCACAGATGGAAAAAGGTGAATAATTAAAGGACACCTTTAAATAAAATAAAAAAGAGTGATGGAAATTTCCATCACTCTTTTTTTTGAGTAAATTTGCAAGACAACATTTATAATTCTCCAAAATATGGAAAAGTTTGAAGTGACCATTTTAGGATGCGGATCGGCCTTACCTACAACTAAACATTACGCCAGTTCACAGGTTATCAACCTGAGAGACAAATTATATATGATAGATTGCGGAGAAGGAGCTCAAATGCAACTGCGACGGTCAAAACTTAAATTCTCCAGACTTAACCATATCTTCATTTCTCACCTCCACGGTGATCACTGCTTCGGACTCATCGGCCTCATTTCTACATTTGGCCTGCTAGGACGGACATCGACCCTTCATGTTTATGCTCCAAAAGAATTTGGAGACATTCTGAATATGCAACTTGATTTCTTTTGCAAGGGAATGACCTATCCGGTAGAATTTCATCCAATTGATACCACCCTGCACAATATCATTTTTGAGGACCGTTCAGTGAGTGTTTACTCTATCCCACTTCATCACCGGATACCTTGCTGTGGATTTCTTTTCAAAGAAAAAGAAATGCTTCCCCATATACGACGGGACATGATTGATTTTTATCAAATCCCTACATACGCCATCAATAACATCAAAAACGGAGAGGACTGGACAACCCCCGAAGGAAAAGTCGTTTCATACAAATTATTGACTTATCCTGCTGATGCATCCCGATCTTACGCTTACTGTTCTGACACCCTATATTTGCCTGAAATAGGAAAATACCTGCAGAACGTCGATCTGCTGTTCCATGAAGCCACATTCTTACAGGCTGACCATGTCCGTGCTAAAGAAACCTGCCATTCCACAGCACAACAAGCAGCCCAACTTGCAAAAGACTGCCATGCCAAAACATTGTGTATAGGACACTTTTCGGCCAGATACGAAAACGAAAACGAACTGCTGGCTGAAGCCAGACAGATCTTCCCGTCTACTATATTGGCGAAAGAAAATCTAGTTATAAAAATCTAGAAAAAAAGAGTAGTTTTACACAATAAAATTTGTTTTTTTCGTTGTCATTCACTAAATTTGCTTAGTGAAAAACTAATCAAGAATATGGTCAGAAAAATAAGTCTTATTATTATTACAATGCTTTATATGGGCTTTAACGGATTGTGCTATGCTCAATCCGAAGGAGACCGTATAGAAAGCGAGCCTACAGCAACCACCATGACCATAAGAGGAAGCAGTATTCACATCCAGCATGCTACCGGAAGCGTATTGGAAATATTCTCTTTAACCGGTTCCAAAGTAGCAACTTACAAAATAGACAATGATGACAAACAAATAGATCTGTCCTTAAGGAAAGGATGCTACATTATTAAATTAGGGCAAACAGTGAGGAAAATCACTATTCCTTAAGATTTAACGTATTACTGAAGATTTTTCTATTTTCATTTTTTTTCACCTGCTATTCAGAAATGAGGCAGGTGTTTTTTTTAAATCCAGTACGATTGACCGAAGTCTTTTTAAACCATTTGCTGCTACATGTGTCATAAAAGCAGTTTTCAGCCATTATGTCAACAAACGAAGAAAAAACCATCATACAAGGTCTGCAAGACAATTCTACCAGACGACAAGCCTTTGAATGGATAGTCCGCCAGTATAACCAGCAACTATACTGGCAAATCAGACGTATGGTCTTTTCACATGATGATGCCAACGATATTCTTCAAAACAGTTTTATCAAGGCATGGCTGAACATTGAACAATTCAGAGGCGATTCTAAGCTATCAACCTGGCTCTACCGTATTACACTCAATGAGACACTCAATTTTCTGCAAAGACAAAAGGAACAAACCAGTCTGGACTCACCGGAAGGATCCATAGCCAACCAACTGGCCAGTGACCCCTATTTTGACGGTGACGAAACAGACAGGCAACTTCAGGAAGCCATCTCACAACTACCAGACAAACAAAGAGCCGTTTTTACTTTAAAATATTATAAGGATATGAAATACGAAGACATGAGCCAAATACTAGATACCAGCGTCGGCGCACTCAAGGCATCCTATCATCATGCCGTTAAAAAAATTTGTGATTTTTTTAATGCCATAGATTAAACCTTATTTATCCTCAGACATCAAAATTATAAAGAAAATCATTGGAGCTATGAAAGAAGAAGATATCCTTAAAGAAAAATACGGAACAGAAAATCCATTTAAAGTTCCGGAAGGTTATTTTGAACAATTCACTGCTAATCTGATGAATCAGTTACCAGAACAGTTTGAAACAAAAAAAAGAAAAATATCCTCCCTTAACTTATGGAGAATCCGGATTGCCGGTTACGCGGCTGCAGCCTGCATGGCCGGAGTCATGCTTGTTGGGATCAGTTCGTACCTGAAACATCAGCAACATACAATAAAATTGAATCATACGGAACAGCACGCCGAACAATACACTTTCTCTGAAGAAGAATACATTGACGATGCTTTAGATTATGCACTTGTCAGCAATCAAGAGATAGCCTCATATCTAACAGAAATATATTAACCTATATCAGAATATGAAATATAAGATTATTTTATTATTGAGCCTATGCCTGCTCTATATCCAGTTACCAGTCAATGCACAACCGCCACGTGGCAGATTCTCACCACAGGAATATGCCAAACAGCTCGAAAGTTTTATCGCACAGGAAGCTTGCCTGACACCCTCTGAATCAAACATCTTTTTTCCCGCTTTTCATGAAATGAGAAACAAACAAAGAGCCATCAACTTTCAAAGACGGGAAATGAAAAAGAAAAACGACAATGCTCAAGCAACAGAAAAAGACTATTATACATTACTTAAAACCATAAACGAGCTGAAAATTGAAACCATCGAACTGGAAAACAGTTATTGCAAAAAACTATGCAAACAAATGCCGGCCAAAAAAGTATATGATGCCATTCAGGCTGAAGAAAGATTTAATCGCAGAATGCTAAGAAAATTCACAAACGGTGGCCCGCAAAAAAGAGGAAAATAAAAAAAGGAGGCTGTCTCAAAATAGAATTGCAAAAGTAAAAATCTTATAGATTGAAACCTAGAAGTAAAAAATCTCCTGCTTTAGCCCTTGTTTATTGCAATTATAGGACTAAAAGCAGGAGATTTTTATGTTGTAGCTTATAGATTGTAAGTAAACCTATCTCTATTTTCTATTTTGAGACAGCCTCTTTTGATTTTATTCCTTTCGCTTTTCTATTTCTTTCGCTTCATTCCATAACTGATCCATTTCTTCAAGCGACATATCAGTAAGCGGCCGACCTTGTTTGATAGAATGTTGCTCTACATAATTGAAACGACTGATAAACTTTCTGTTAGTCCGCTCCAAAGCATTATCCGGATTAATATGATATAGACGGCCGGCATTAATCAAGCTAAAAAGAAAATCTCCAAATTCGTCAGTCGACTTTTCCTTATCCTCCTTAGCCAATTCAACCTCCAGTTCATGAAGCTCTTCTTTTACCTTCTGCCATACATCCTCTCTTTTCTGCCAGTCAAAACCGACATTCCGTGCTTTATCCTGAATACGGTAAGCCTTTATGAGCGAAGGTAAAGCTTCGGGCACCCCACTTAACACAGAACGGTTACCGTCCTTTTCTTTCAGTTTGATCTGTTCCCAATTCTGAACAACTTCTCCCGCCGATTCTGCTTTCACCTCTCCATAAACATGAGGATGACGGAATATAAGTTTGTCCGTCAGCTTATTACATACATCCGCTATGTCAAATTGATCTGTTTCACTGGCTATTTTAGCATAAAAACAAACATGTAAAAGCACATCACCCAATTCCTTACAGATATTATGGGGATCATTCTTCATCAATGCGTCACACAATTCAAAAGTTTCTTCAATCGTATTAGGACGCAAACTTTCATTAGTCTGTTTCCGATCCCACGGACATTTTTCTCTTAATGTGTCCAACACATCAAGCAACCGCCCGAAGGCAGCCATTTGCTCTTCTCTGGTATGCATTTCCGTTCTCTTAAAAATTAATTCGACAACACAAAATTACAATTATTATTCCAGAAGAGACCAAGCATTCAACTCAAAAAACAGATCTGACGCATTTTAATATTTAAAAACGAAAATGTCTGTAGGCTTGACCGTCGCATTCCCAATCAATGCAACTGCTTTTTCCGGCATAGTAAAAGTATAAGGTTGATCACTATAGTTCATTACTATTCCCAATCCATTGCGATATTCCATTGTCACACCGTACGGTAAATTCAGCACAGGAATATTTCTTTTTTCATAAAGCCGGCTTAAAATATCATATTCCAAATCTCCGGCCCTACTGTCAACTCCTACATAGGTCACACTTCCCTTTCCCATACTGCGAAATGTCACCGCAGCACTACCTTCATAAAATTCGTTCTTAAACACTGCCAACGTTTCCGTCTGATCAGAAGGTTTTAATATTTCTCCCCAAGAAACCCATTGATAGGACTTACCACCCATTTCAACCGTTCCCGGTTGCCCAGACAAGAGCAAATCAAAGAAATCCAAAGTTTGACCTGTGAGCTGTTCCAACATTCCTCCGAAAGGAATGGCCGGCAACCGACCATTTCTGTCCTTCTGAGCCGTTCGGCACGTCAAGACCAAATGCCCTCCATTCTTCACATAATCAATCCAACGCTGAACCAATTTTTCATCCGCCATCTGATATGCAGGCACAATCAACAAAGGATACTCCTCAAAATTCTTAGCCTCGGTGATAAAATCAACTGGAGCACCAAAAGATTTCAACGCACGATAATACTTTTCAATATGCCACATCGTACTCCAATGCCAAGTTTGTTTCTGTCTGTCAATATTCCAGGAGTTCTCCGGATTAAACAAAATAGCAGCCTTACGGGCAGAGTATTCTGAAGGAACATCGTTCACGCCACCAGCTTCAGATCTTAAGCTCTGGATTTCCTTTATAAACTGTTGATATTCCCTTCCACCAGGAGTAAGCGAGACCCCATCAGTTCCCACTATACCGTAATGATACTGTTCCATACCTGAAAGTGGCTGTCTGTATCTATATGTACAGACAAAATCACTCCCCCCTGCAAATACACTCCACAACCATAAACGCACGGCTCCGGGCATCGGTTGTGGATTAATACCTCCCCAATTAACCTGTCCGGGCTGTAATTCCATTACACCATAGTTGCCTTGTATCGGTCGGAAGAAATCGTTTGCCCATGCAATTCTTAACGGATTGCCAACCCGATAACCTCTCCGTCCGATTCCCTCATTGTCACCATATACCATGTAACGAGTATAACTCTGAAAATCCAGATCAGGACTTCCTCCGATATGTCCGTCTTCATAATTAGGTATATAATTCGTTGTCACCCACTGGTTTTTGATATACTTCTTCAGGACAAGACATTGTTCATTCAAAAAATCATCCGTTTGACGAACAGCAAAACGTCGGTAATCCAATATCTGATGAGGATTCATAAAAACCTGCGCCATTTTAGGTAATGTTATTTCATCAAAAGAAGAATAAATCTGACTCCAGAACGCCGTTCCCCAGGCTTCATTCAGTTTGCTGATATTATTCTGATATTTATCTTTCAAAAAAGTTCTAAACTGCAATTCTGCGACCGAACTGTAATCAAACTGTACTGCAGGCTCATTATCAATTTGCCAACCAATAACACGCGAATCGTGTCCGTAATGTTTGGCTAATTCTTCTACTACCCGGTATGATAATTTTCGATAAAGAGGAGAAGAAAATGAAGCATGCTGTCGTGCACCATGATCCAACCGGACGCCGTTTTCATTCTGAACCAACACTTCCGGATATTTCCGAACCAACCAGACAGGAGGTGCAGCAGTAGGAGTACCCAAAATCACTTTAAGATCATATTTATCTGCCAAGGCAATAGCCTTATCCAACCAAGCAAAGTCATAAACTCCTTCTTCAGGTTCTATCATAGCCCAGGCAAATTCAGCCATGTGCGTAAATTCAAAACCCAATTCATGCATACGCTTAAAATCACGTTCCCATTCTTTTTCATTCCAATGTTCCGGGTAATAGTATACTCCAGTCTGTATCAGATCTGATTTGTCAAACCATAAATTACTCGAAAAACCCAATAAACAGTACAGGCTCACTCCTAGCAATAATAAACTTCTTTTCATCTTTCATTATTTTTTCCTGCAAAGATAAATGAATAAGGATCGATTAAGATATACTATTTTTTTAAAATGATGTATTATCTTTTGTTTTCCCAAAATCTGAAAGCATCGCCAACTGTACAATCAAAATTTAATAACTACCTTTATAGCATAATTCATCAATTAATACCATGGAGCGGAAAGAAAGCGGTTTTCTAAACGAACGGGCGATTGTTATCCCTAAAGATATTTTAAACAAAAACAGCCTTAACCCGTTAACAAGCTTATTATATCCTACGGACATAGGTTATTATCCTAAGGCACAAGGACATTTCAGAGAACGCCAAACAGGCTGTTCCCAACATATCCTGATCTATTGTAATGACGGAGAAGGATGGTATGATATTGGTAAGGGTAAAAACATAATTAAAAAGAATCAATTCTTCATTATTGAAGCCAGAACTCCCCATATATATGGTGCTTCCAACGCAAATCCATGGAGTATTTACTGGATTCATTTTACCGGTGAAAAAAGTTCGTTATTCTCTTCTCTTTTTAATAAGACACATACCATTACCGATGACAAAACGGCCAGATACAATGACAGAATACAAATGTTTAACGAAATTCTGGCAAATCTGGAAATGGGATATAGCATTGAAAACATGGAATATATCACATTATGCCTATGGCATTTACTGGGCTCATTCCGTTATGTTCCACAATTCCGGGAAGTCAACAAACCCAAGCCACAGGATTTAGTCCAGAACATCATCAATTACATGAAAAAAAATCTTCATAAGCAACTTACACTAGAGGAAATAGCTGCATACGCCAAATATTCTCCTACTTATCTCAGCAATATCTTCAGCCAGAAATCAGGAATGTCCATTATCAATTATTTCAATCTTCTGAAAATACAAAAAGCCTGCAGTCTGCTTGACTTCACAGATAAGAAGATTAAAGAAATTGCGTATGAACTGGCCTTTAATGACCCTTACTATTTCTCTAAGGTTTTCACCAAACACATGCATCTATCTCCACGTGAATACAGGGAGAAGAAGAAAGGTTAAAAACAGCCTCCATCCATTCTCCCCATATATCACCCACCTTAACTATTATTTATAAACCACTAATTGTCATCAATTATATATCATAAGGTCTGACTCCGTCAAATACATAACAAAAACTTCTGTTAAGGAAGGAATTATTTATTATTCAAATAAACAATGGTCTTACCTTTTCTAATGTTTTCTATCGGTAAATAAGAGCCATTATAGTACACAAGACAAGGGTTACCATGTAAAGATCTAATTTTAGTTTTTACCATCCTGCCTTCATGCCATTCCACATCAACTTCAAATCCCCCTCTTGCCTTTAATCCATAGAAAATTCCATTGCTCCATTCCTTCGGTAAAGCAGGTAGTAAATGTATAACATAAGCTTTCTTTTCCTGATCATAAACATGACTTTGCAACAGCATTTCCGCTATTCCGGCCGTTGTTCCAAAATTGGCATCAATCTGAAAAGGAGGACATTCCGTAAACAGATTCATATTAATGCTTTTCTTCAACACATTATCCAAACTTTCCTTTGCCTTGCCAGCTCTATGAAGACGGGCAAACTGACTGATCAGCCAGGCCGAACTCCAACCAGTATGTCCTCCTCCATGCGACAGTCGATAATCTATGGACTTGTTGGCAGCCTCAGCAAGAGAAGGAGTCTGCAGTACATTTATTTGTGAACCTGGATGAACAGCAAATAAATGCGATATATGCCGGTGTCCCGGTTCTACTTCCGGATACTCTTCTGCCCACTCCATAATACGTCCATCTTGCCCTACAGTCGTTCCTGCCAAACGTTCCTTTGCTGTTTGGACTTGAGAAAGCAAATCACCTGAACGTCCCAAAGCATCTGAAATCATCTCAAAATCATCAAATAATTGCCAAATGACCTGTTGATCATGTGTAGGTCCCATACTGATCTGGCAGTGACTGCCATCAGGTGCCACAAAGGTATTTTCTGGAGAAACAGCCGGGCCTGATACTAATTTACCCGTTTCTGGATCCTCAGTCAACCAATCCAGATAAAAAGCCACGGCTCCTTCCAATACAGGATACATTTTTTCTAGGAAAAGCTTATCTCCGGTAAACCGATAATGTTCACCTATATGTTGACATATCCAGGCCGGCGCACCGGTATGCATCCCCCAAGAAGCAGATTCTCCAGGTGAAGTATATCCCCATACGTTTGTGATAGGGTGAACCACCCACCCTTTTTTTCCATACTGAATCCGGGCCGTACGCTGCCCCGGTTGAACCAAAGACGCAATCAAATCAAACATCGGTTCATGCATTTCCGAAAGATTTGTGACTTCTGCCGGCCAATAATTCATTTCTATATTCACATCCGTATGATAATCTCCATTCCATGGGGTCTGAATCTTATTCGCCCATATCCCTTGCAAATTGGCAGGCATTGTACCGGGACGAGAAGATGATATCAACAAATAACGCCCATACTGAAACATCAATTCATATAAATGAGGATTAAAATGCCCTGATCTTGCCTCTCTTACCAACTCATCCGTAGGCATATCGTCTTTTACATCTGTATTGACCAATTTAAATCCGGCTCTATTAAAAAAACTTGAAAAATCTTTTATATGTGCCTTTTTTAGATTATGATATTTCTTTTTAGAGGCTTGCTCCAATGCACTCTTTGTTATCATTTCGTATTGACGGCCACTATACAAAGGATAAGACAGTTTATAGTCTGTAGAAGCAGACATCAAAAGAACCACTTCATCGGCTTCTTTCACGATAATACCCTGATCGGTAACCTTTACTCGCCCACCTTTTGCAAGCACTTTTATACGTGCCATATAATTCAGGCCATTGCCTCCTGAACCATTATCCAAAGCTCCCGACATCACCAAATGATTTCCATCCGCACAAGTTTGGAAACGTTGCGGACGTGTCATCCAGCATCGAAACGACTGTAATCCTTTACGTTCAGCAGTAAAACGTATCACAGCAACCTGATCAGGTGCACTGACAAAAGCTTCCCTGGCATACCAGACACCATTCTGACGATAACGGACAGAAGCTATTGCCGTCCTCAAATCCAGTTTTCTGCTATAATCAGTATAAGGATCTTTATTTTCAAAATCAATCCACAAATCACCCAATGTTTGAAAACAGCCGAACGGAACATTTGCACCGTCTCCGTTAGACCCTTTGCCTTTACAGATCTGTGTCCGGTTAGTCAACTCTGTTGCTTCCTTAAAACGACCTTGAAACAACAGGGTTTTTATTTTTTCAAGATACAAAGCCGCTTCAGGATTATCGCTATCTTGAGGACTTCCAGACCACATGGTCTCTTCATTGAGCTGAATACGTTCAAATCCGACATCACCAAAGACCATCAAACCCATTGATCCATTTCCCAAAGGCAAGGCTTTCAACCATTCCGCATCATCATGCCAACCATTTGGATTATCTTTTGCTTTTGCATCTGCCGGTTCTGTATACCATAACTTGAAGGATTCGCAGTCCACGAATCCCCAAGTCCTGGTTATGGTCAAAAAAGCAAATATTGTAATTAACCATCTCATTTTATAACTTGTTTTTACACATTATCAATGCTACGCCACATAATATCTGCCACCTGATGATTACAGTCTAGTGTCACAACCTTTTCCAAATTGGAAGCTGCCTTTTCCCTGTCATTCAGACCAAGATAACCTAATCCCATTACCAAATGACAATGAATCTGATTACGTACATTCAAATCATCATCCCATATCAATAAATCAGGCAATGACACTGCAAAATAATCTATCTTCACTTTATCAAACAAATGCTTCTCGCCATGTTTTATAAGCTTGTTAAAACAACTTTTTGCTTTGTCTTCCCGTCCCAATTTCCTCCAGGCCAATCCCTGATAATAAATTTTATCCGGTTGCTGGTCATTATAGAAGAATGCAATAGCAGGTTCGTCCTGACCTTGCGTTGCCAGTCTGAAATAATGTTGAGCCTTCTCTGTTTCTTTCAGCCCTTCATAAGCACATCCCATATAATAATGTACATCATTCTCTTCAACCGTTGCCAATTTGCCCTCTCCCAGATTCTCCGGATAATGTTCCGTTTCCAACAACAAGCTCAACGCTTCAGCATAATGCCCTGTTTTCAGAGCCTGCTTGGCCAGTTCAATATGACATAACAGGAACTGTCCGGTTATTTTTCCTTCTCCGCCTTCCCAAGGATGGAATTTACGTGAATTAATCAGTTCATAAGCCTTTTGGTAATTTCCCAACTGATTATACAAGGTAATGCGTTCTATACATAAATCATCACGCTGCTCCACCAACTCAAGATGAGTTTCAAGAAAATCCAATCGACGTCGATGGTCATACTGAAGCTTTTTGTAAAGTTGGTCAAGTTCCATCAGAATACGCGCATCTCCCTTGTCTAATCTGAATGCAGTTTCCAATGCCTCACGTGCTTTTTCCGGTGCATGCCGTTTATTATAATATGCCAAAGAAAGATTACGCCACACTGTCGGATAAGTAGCATCCTTTTCCACTGAATACTCCCAACAAGCCACCGCATCCTCGTATTGACGGGCATTATACCAAAAATTACCCAGGTAATATGGTGCTTTTGCTCCTTCTGGATAAAGCTCCATGGCATGCTGCAAAACAATAACCTCTTCCAATTTATTCGGGAAACAATAATCTGGAGACATCTGCTCAGCCAATCTGTAATACTCCAATGCCTTTTCTATATTCCCTGTCCTTTCTGCACAATAACCCAAAGTATAATATACGATAGGATAAACGTCAGCCGAAGAGGTCTTCAGATAAACATTCAGGATCAACATGGCCTCTTCATAAAGCCCGGCTGCCATATAATCAAATGCATATTCCAAATAACTGTGAACAGCTCCTCTCATCAAAGCTACAAATTCCCCAAGACATTCCTTGCCCTGATTTTCATTCTTCATTTCAATCAAATACCGTTCAAAACGACATCCCATATTAAAACGGTCAATTTTCAATGATTCATCTATCAGAGACTGCGCCTGCTTCTCCATTGACATTTTACGCAGAACCGATACTTTCAACTGACGTGCTTTATGATTATGCCAATTGCGAACCAAGGCCCGATCAACATGTTCCAAAGCCAGATCCCATTCACCGCGCATTATATCAATCTGAGCCAGACCTAAATAAGCGGCATCTTGCCAAGCAGCATTCCACGTAGCCTTATAAAAAGCATCATAGGCTCCGTCAAAATCACCTTGCATCTTTTTACTCCATCCCCAATTGTAATATGGTTCTCCATCATAAGGATTGGGATTACGTTCTGTTTGCGTTTGAACAGCTCGCTGAAAATACTCCTGCGCTTCCTTGAACTTTGCCCTACGCATCAACCATAATCCTACAGCATTATTACAACGGATATCACCGGGATCACGCCGAAGAGCCTCCTGATAATAATCCAACGGAGAGTAAGTTGCATGACGGTACTGCTCCAAATGCTGTCCTGTCAGAAACAATTGTTCAATATGACTTATTTCCTGAGGTGATTTTGCTGCCTTTGCCGGTTCCGGAATCGGTCGGATTTCAGGTTTGTCCGCTTGATAAGCAACCAGTATACGTCCATCCGAATTCAAAACTTCCAGTTTAAGTTCTTCTTCCTTCATTCTAGCACAATCCACAGGTCGGCTTACATATGGTTCTGATGGAGACACGTCTATTATTTCATCCAGATAAATGCCATTGGAAGAAGACAACAGAACCCGTACCCCTTTATTGACAGCCGTTGTATACAAAATAACACGATAATTCCCATTACCTAAAGATTCCAGATTGACCAGCGCATCACGTGTCGCATTTTTTACCAATCCGACTTTTTGATACGGCATAAAGTACTGTTGCCAGCTTTTTTCCTCATAAGGTTGAAGCCACGTAAAATCAGGCTGATTATCGCAATACATACCAGTCATCAATTCGATATAAGGACCGTCTTCATCAGTCAGATTTCTGTCCCATGCCTGTCCAAAATCACCATTACCCCATGTCCATTGCTTCTTTCCGGCATTTACATGATGGTCAGCCACATGTAACAAACCAGCCTGCACACTATCATCATAACCACCCACAAAATCATACTTTGAGTTTATGGCCATATAGGACGTCGGTACAGGAATATTCTTATATCGTGAAATATCAATTCCTTCTGAATAATCCCATTTGTAATACGTACCCGTTGCTATAGGAAAGCTGGATACGTCCCGTTTACCATGATCGAATACAGCATTGACATCTGGTGGAAATACGGAAAAATAATCTTTATTCACGACCACTGCCGGATTAGCCCACCAAAGAAAAGTTTGCGGAAACAGAGTACGGTTGTATACCTTGGCTTTTATTTCAATATAAGCCTTTCCGGGATACAGTGTAAATCCGGCCATACCTTTTGTACGGAACATCCTTTCAACCTCACTACACCACACGGTCTTACTTCCATCTTCAAATTCTTCAATATAACAGTCTGTCGGCAAGAAAGTACTGGGACGATGATGCTGAGGCCAGTTAAACTCTATACCTCCGGAAATCCAAGGTCCAGTCAGACCAACCAAAGCCGGCTTGACCACCTGATTATAATAAACAAAATGGCGTTGTTTCACTTTATCATAAGCCATGTGAATACGTCCTCCCAATTCCGGCAGGATCATAACCTTGATATATTCATTTTCAATGAAAAAGGCCCGGTAGGGTTTGTCTTTTTTTTCATCAGCAATCTTTTCTACTACCGGATACGGATAAACTACACCGGAACTGCCCTGATAAACACGTTTTTCCAAAAAAATCGGATTCTTCTCTTCCTTTCCAATTTCATAAGTCGGCAACATGACAATTTCTTCCCATGCTCTGACTTCCGATGTTTCCACCGTACTCTTTATCAAATACTCTGTTATCTTTTCCATATTTGATAATATCACTCAAATGATACCACCTGTATCACTCAAATGATACCGCTTGTAT
>OJNH01000831.1_pt1 | contig 26635 bp, 23 predicted proteins | sample 1597361 | NCBI WGS metagenome assembly OJNH01 (sample SAMEA2452136, study PRJEB22498) | human gut metagenome | biome: human feces; feature: human gut; material: feces | place: Australia | collected 2012
TCATAGAAAGGATTTTTTTACTATTCTTAGTTTACACAAATTTTTCTACATACTCTTAAGTAACGTTACTTAGCAACTACACTTTCTTTTTAACTTCTTGAATTCTTTTTTTCCCATTCTTATAGCATCAATTATTTCATCACTATTCATCACACCAACTACTGCACCGGCAAACATGCCAATAATAGCACCTTTTACAAAATTCATAAAATTCACCTCCTAACTGGTATAAGAAAAATATAACTAGATTTAGTAATAAATTTTTTTAGTAAAATTTAAGTTATATTTTCATTTTTATTTTATACTTAATTATTAGTTTTCTCTTTAATCATATTTTTTATACTTACTACTATTTCATATAATGAAGTAGCTATCATAAATGCATAAAATATGTATCTTAATATATTTTCATTTAATAGTTTGGCAATAATTGCCCCAAAGATACAACCAATTATTATTAATAAAAAAAGCTTTTTAAATAATTCTTTATCAAAATTTTTAGTTTTTATATTAAAAATAGTAGCAAATAGCCCAACTACAACAAACATTATTAGGTTATATCCTTGAGCTGCTTTATGCTCAAAAATTTTAAATGTAGTTGCAAGCAAAATGTATATTCCACCACCGCCTATGCCCATTCCTGAGACAATAGAGCTAATTATTGTAATTAATATAAGTTTTATCCACATTTTCCACCTCTAATTATATTTTTATATTTATAAAACTCAAAATAATTATTTACAAAATATTTTGTATAATGTAAGGACCATTATAAAAAGTCCTGATATTAAATTTAGTAAATTAGCATTTAATTTTTTCATTATTTTTGATCCGATAATTCCTCCAATAGAAGAGATTGATGCAATTATTATACACTTTGTTATTTCTAATTTTGCAAATTTAAAATAAAAGCAAAAAGAAATAATACTTGCAAGTGAAAGAAGTGCAATACTTACAGCTCTTGTTTTATATGTATCCATTTTTTTTATAAACACTAAATAAAATACTAAAATTTGACCTGCACCACTTGCAAATAAACCATTTATAAATCCACTTATTAAACCTATAAAATATATCATAATAATATTATTTGCATTAATAGAAAAAATAAACAAAGTAAAAATTTAAAAATAAATAAAATTTATTGAAAAAAGTATAAAATATGTGATATTATTAAGTATATAAGATAATATGTATCTAATTTTTATGGAGGAATTTATGGTTGAAAATAAGGAGCTTAGAGGGTTTCAAGGAATTTTTTTTGATGATGAAGTGCAAAGAAATTTAATAAATATGCAATTAAATGGACTTGAGAAGAACATTAATGATATGCATATTACATTTAAATTTGGAAAAATTGAAAAATATCCACAAGAATTTATTGGAAAGGATTTTAAAGTAAAACTTGTAGGGTATGCTTCAGATGGAAAAAATAGTGGATTTAGTGTTGAACTTCCAGATGAATTAAGTAAATTTTATAAAGGTAGTAGCAATCCACATATTACAGTGTCAATAGGAAAAGTAAATGGGGAATTTGGAAAGCCGGTAAATACAGGCAAATTAGATTTTAAGCCACTAGATATTCCTGCTGAAATTTCAGGAAAACTTGGATATTTTATTTATGATAAGGGAAAATGTTTAAATAATGATGTAATTGATGAATATGAAAAAAAAATAATTCCAAATGATATAAAGATTATGCTTTTATCAGATAGTACTTGCTTAAAAGATATAGAAGGTGAAAGTTTTGATGCGGTGGTTGGAATACCAAAAGCAAGTGGAGTATTAGCAAAAGGTGGGATAAATTTGTTATGTACAGAAAAAGGAGAAAATGGATGTTTGTCAATCCATGATTCTAAAGCTGTACCTATACTTCAAAACGGAAGTAAAATTTTGATTGATCACTTAGATGAAGATGTTTTATATGGGATTGCATTGTTAACAGGAAGAAAAAAATCAAATGAAGAATTATGGAATTTAACTAACTTTGTAGGAAGAGATTGGATGAAGAATTTTAGAAATTTAAGTGAAGAAAAAAAAGACATGTTGGCTGCATATAAGTGCTATGAAGCCTCACATAGATTTCAAAAATTTGATGAAATAACAGATGTTACAGGTATGGTATTTGATTATCTTGCTGCAACTAGTGATATAGCAAATGGTGATAAGGAAAAAATTGAAGATGGCAGAAAATGGTATAGGGACTTAGAGAGGAAAATTGAAAGTTATCTAGTTTATGAAAATGAAAATGTTAGGGTATTTAAAAGTGTAGATGGTACATTTTGCTCTTCATCTTACTATTCTAATTCTCAAGGAAAAGAGGTCAAAAGTACTATTACCAAAAATGAGAAAACAAAGTCAATAACTCTTGCTATTGCAGATGGTGGAAAGGAAGTTTTGGCAAGAGATGTGGTAAAGGAATTGTGGGGAGAAGATGCTGGTGGATATAGTGCAATAGCTAGCAGTCCTGTTGGTAAGCAGATGGAAGATTTTGATCTTCAGCAACTTGTAAATTTAGTTAATGAAAAATATGAAAAGATAAAGCAAGAAAATGAAGTGGCGTACTTTGAACCTGATGAAGTGTAGAAATTTTGTTTAAAAAGGGGTTAGTATATATATGAGAACTTTAAAGCCAAGTGATATACAAAAAAAGTTGTATTTAGTTAAAGATGGCAAAGTAATAAGATCTGAGATTGGAGATTATTATAGTAATCAAATAGCAAAACATATTGCAGAAAATAAATTAGACGAAACTGAAATTATAAAAATGAAAGAAATAGATGAAAATCAATTAAAATTGGATGTCATAAAGTATTTAAAAAAAGAGTATAGCACAATGCTTAAGACAGAAAGTGGAGATGTTAATTTATTATATGAACCATTAAAAAAATTCGAATTATTTATGTTAGACACATCAGAAAAAACAGTGTTTTTGTCTAGAACAAGTCTTTTACCAGACGGAAATGACAAGGAATTATATTATAATTTTGACATTGCAAATGATGTATACTTAAAAATGATAGACTTAAATAGTAGTGCTTTTAATGATTATGAAGAAGTAAGATTCATATATGAAAATGAAGCTATAGAAAAGAAAAAGGAAATTTCAAAATTAAAAATTAAAGATCAAGAACTTTTTGAAAATGATGTTAAGTCATATGAAATTTTGAGTAATACAACAATATATGAAAATTATAGGCTGTTACGTAGTGAAAGAGAAAAATTACTAAAAGAAAATGGAGATCTAAATTCTTTAATAAAAAAATATAATGAAAAAATTTACAGCCTTACTAAAAAGTTAGAATTGTCATTAAATAAAATAGAGGAGTTGCAAAGACCAAAAAGCTTTAAGGAAAAGTTTAAAGAACTGTTTAAAAATAATAAACAAATAAAGCTATTATCAAACGAGGAGGGAAAATAACTTGAAAATTAGTGTAAAAAAAGATTAGAAAAAGAATTATTAGGAGAAAGATTACTAAATGAATACTCATATTTAGAAGATACTGGTGAAAGCGATGATGGTATGAGAAGAGGATTTAGCTATAAAGTTTACGTTAAAGAGTATGGTAATATAAAAGATGAAGTTAAAAATGCAGATGGAAGTTATACTTATGAATACTTAGCTAAAAAAAGCTATGATGGAGAGGATAGAATATTAGAGCCAGGAAAACGTGAATATGATTTAGAAGAAGTAGTACGTCAGCTTATGTTTAAATACGGTATTAATGAATTTTTTACTGAGTTTCAAAATGAAGTAAATAGTATAAAAGATTATTATGCTTTAATTGAAGCAAAATCGCAATACCAAAAAGATAGTGAAGCTAATCTTTCATATTCATGGAGTGTTAAGAAAAAAGATAAATATTATGATGATCCTAATAGAGGCATTATTTGGTCATTGCGAAAAAAGTTTAAGGCAGAATCAATACGTGAGGCAAATGATGATCTTGATTCACTTTTTTTAACAGATGACTATATTGAGTATTTAATTGGAAAAGACGTTGAAAAAAAATGTGAAATATGTTTAGGACTTGATGATATTGGTGATGATCAAAGTGTAAGAGATTTCTTAGGTGAGATGTCATTAACTAACCCAAAATATAAAACTTTTGAAGATGCAATAAAAAATGCTAAAATTACTATTGATAATATAAAAGAATATGCAAAGTCAAGTAAAGAAAAGGTAAATGGCTCAAATATTCCACATGATATTTTAGAAAAATTGTTTAAAGAAAATGAAAATATTAGTGAACTTTTTGTAGCAGATTCACTTCCTATAGATTTACTAAGAAAATATAACCCAAATTTTAATATAATGTCAATTGACGTATCAAAGCTAAAACCAGAAGATTTAGATTTAGTTTTAGATGGATTTAGACGTTATTATTTTGTATATAGCGATAAAAAAAAGGAATATATTGGTTATTTAAAGCAATTTTGCAATGATCCAGAAAAATTAAAAAAGATTTTTGCTGCAATGAATTCTTCAAGAGAAGATCAAAATAAAATACATGAGCCATTTTTTGATACTTATATAGTTAAAGATTTTATCGATGAAATTCCTGAAGGCGTAATTTCAGAAGGTGAGCTAAGAGATTCCTTACTTGATGATAAACGTGTGTTGCTTGATACGATATTAGAGTATAAATTTGAATACGATGATGAAAATGCTGCAAAGTTACTAGAGCACTTGAAAAATTCACCAGTAGCGTTAAGTGTATCGGATATTTGTTCTGCTGTAAAAATAGGAAGGGAACATGGAATAAGCGATGAAGAAATATCAGATTCTTTAGCACATATGGGATTTAACATGAAACGAATAGATTCAAGCGATTTGGAAGAATTAAAAGGGCTAAAAATAAAGGGAATAACACTAGATCAAGTAAAGGAAAAAGCTATAGAAGATAAAAAACTAGGGCTACTCGCACTTGTTGTAAAACCAGATGAAGCAGAAATGACTAGTATGTATAAAGACTTGTTAGATAGTATTGCTAAAAAACATGTTTATAGGAAGCAAACACAAGAAGAAAAAGACAAAGATATATATGAACTAATACTTGACTATTCTAATTCATCAGCTTTGCTTTCTGAAATATCACCAGAAGAAAAGGAAATTGCAAAAAGAAAAATTATAGATAATTTAGACACAACTGAAGAATTTCGTGACGGGTATTTAAGTGAAAATGATGAATTTGCAAAAGTTATGGAAACTATGGTAAAATCTTTTAATATTACTGAAAACGACTTTTTAAGATTGTATACAAAATGTTTAAATAATGGCTATTCAAAAGATACAATAATGGATGTCTTAAATAGATATATTCCTGAAGAAAAAAGAGAGGAATTTATTCAAAAGATTGAAAGGGCAAACATATATCCAAATCCTAAATATTTTTGGTTAACATCAAATTTACTTGAAAGAATTCAGATAAATAGAGGAATGGATAGAGCAAGTATAAAAAGTAAAATACAAGATGATGGTAGATGTTTTTCTACGAGGATTACAACAGACATGGTAGGTGAAGGAAAAGATGGCAAAAAAATACCAGTAAACAATTTGTCAAAGTGGCTTTTTGGTGTTCCTGGAGCTAGAGGAAACTTGACTATTACTAGGTCTGGAAATTATATTCAACTTCCTGGAAATACACCAAAAGAAGCTGTAAGAATTATTGAAGAGTCAATAAAAGAAAAAAGTAAAGATGTTCATTCAAAATAATATTAGCATATGATTTGTTAAAATAACTCTTGTATTGTTGCAAGAGTTATTTTTATACTATACTAATTAAAAACAAAAATAATTTTTAAATGCATACATAATAAATCTAAATTTGTATAAAAAATAAAAATGTACAAAAATGTATTGAAAAAAGTTTAATAAATGTGGTATCATCTTTATTGATTTTATAGTAGTTGTATATGATTTACTATTATTAAACTATTAATTATATTTATATGGAGGAGAGTATGAGAAAAATTAAACTATATAATCAAAATTTTAAAAATTTAACTAAGGTGTTTATATTTTGTACAGTGATGCTGTTAATTAATGTTAGACCAATTTTTGCACTTGCAGATATGACTATTGATAATTTAGAAAACCAAGTAATGAATGAAGTAAATGATGAAGTATCTAACAAGATGATGAGCATATGGGGCTGGGTATTTGGAATATTTATAATAGTTGCTATTGCTGTTGGTGGATTTAAGTATTATTTTTCGCATAAGAATTTATTATATGTAAGAAAAAATAAAAAAAATGATGATAAAAAAGAAGATAGTGATTTGAGTTAGTTTTGTAAAAAAAATAAGAAAATGTAGAAAATGCAAAAAATATAAATAAATATGTGATGAATATAGAATAATATAAAGTAATATAAAAAAATAATATAAAAAGAGGCTTTTTTATGATTAGGATATTTGATATAAAAAGGAAAAATAAAGAATTAAAAAATGATGATTCTGAAATTTTAAAAAGATACTTGAAAATTTCAAATGAATCTAGTAAAAATGTTTTAGATAATACATGTAGCAAAGAAAGCGGACTTACATTAAATCAAGTTGAAGAAAGACTAAAAAAAGATGGTAAAAATATAGTAGTAAAAAAAGATAATCGAGGAATATTATATTTCCTATTTGAGTCATTTAAGGATGAATTTATAATAATTTTATTTTTTCTAGCCGTAATAAATTGGTTCTTAGGTGATAAACTTGGATCTTGTATAATAGTAGGGATAGCAACAATTAGTGCACTTATTAGATTCTTTCAAGATTATTTTGCATATAAGTTTAACCAAAGTTTAAAGGAAAAAATATATACCTCAGCAATAGTATTAAGAAATAACAAGGAAATTGAAGTAAAAGTAGAAGACATTGTTGTAGGAGATATTGTAAAACTTAGTGCGGGAACTATAATTCCAGCAGATATAAGGATAATTGATTGTCGAGATTTATTTTTAAATCAGGCTGTATTTACTGGAGAAAGTGTATTAGTTGAAAAATTTGAAAATAATACTAAAGTTTCAAATGAAATTTTTAACATTGATAACATATGTTTAATGGGAACGTCTGTTATAAGTGGAAAAGGAACAGGAGTTGTAATATCTACTGGATTTGATACATATCTTGGTAAAATTGGCGGTCAAACAGATGTGTCTAGTAAATCAACTAACTTTGAAAAAGGAATAAAGAGTATATCAAATTTACTTATAAAATACATGATTGCTGTTTGCTTTACGGTTGTGATTGTTGACGGAATTATAAAGAAAAATATAAATGAAGCTTTACTTTTTGCACTTTCAGTTGCTGTTGGTATAACTCCTAGTATGCTACCAATGATACTAAATGTAAATTTAACAAAAGGTGCTAGATCACTTGCAAAAAAAAAGACATTAGTAAAGAAAATGGAAGCAATTCAAAATCTTGGAGCAATTGATATATTATGTACAGATAAAACTGGAACTTTAACAGAAAATAAAATCACATTGCAAAAGTATATAGATCCATTTGGAAAAGAGAGTGAAAATGTATTAAAATATTCATTTTTAAATAGTTTTTATAGTACTGGTATAAAAAATTTAATTGATAAAGCTATTCTTGATTATGGTAAAAAAAATGATATAAAGTCTAAAGTAATAGAGTATGAAAAAGTTGACGAAATACCATTTGATTATACAAGAAAACTACAAAGTGTTGTTGTTAAAAGTAAAAATAGTTATAAAATGATTACTAAAGGTGCATTAGAAGAAATATTGAAAAAATGTATAAATATAAATGTAGATGGTGAAATTATTGAAGCAGACGAAAACATTATTCAAAAGGTAGAACAAATGGCAATTGAACTTGCAAGCAGTGGTATGCAAGTGATTGCACTAGCACAAAAAGATAATGATTATCCAGGAAAAGATAAGTTTAGTGTAGATTGTGAGAGCAATATGAGCTTTGTTGGATTTGTTGGATTTTTAGATCCAGCAAAAAAAGATGTAAAATCTACACTTGTTAAATTAGCAAAGGTAGGGGTAAAAACCAAAATACTTACAGGTGATAATCCATATGCAACTAAAAATATATGTAATATGGTTGGATTAAATGGTGATGACATTTTACTTGGAAGTGATATTGACAAAATGTCAGATGAAGAATTAAGTAAGAAAATAGAAAAAATTGATGTTTTTGCAAGAATGAACCCATTACAAAAAGAAAGGGTAGTTAATTTATATAAAAATAACTCTCATGTAGTTGGCTATATGGGAGATGGCGTAAATGATGCTCCATCTCTTAATAATGCCGATGTTGGAATTTCTGTTGATAGTGCAATGTCTATTGCTAAAGAGGCTAGTGATATTATAATTTTAAAACAGAGTTTGAATGTAGTATATGATGGTGTAATTGAAGGTAGAACTGTTTATGCTAATATTATAAAATACATGAAAATGGCACTAAGTGGTGATTTTGGAGATGTTTTTAGCATAATGGTAGCTAGTGTGTTTCTGCCATTTTTGCCTTTACTTCCAATTCAAATGTTACTTCAAGATTTTATATATGATTTTTCACAAATTGGAATTCCTTATGATAATGTTGATAAAGAGCTATTAGAAAAGCCAAGAAAATGGGATACTAAAGGAATATCAAGATTTATGAAGGTAATGGGAATAACAAGTTCAATTATAGATGTAATTGCATTTTTTATGTTTTGGTTTGTATTAAAGTACAATAGTGTGCAAAACCAAGCATATTTTCAAACAGCTTGGTTTGTTACATGTCTTGCAACAGAACTCATGATAATATTTAATGTTAGGACTGCTAAGAAGTCATTTATTGAGTCAAATGCTAGCAAAAAACTTAATGTATTAACTATTTTTTCTTTAATTTTAACAGTAGTAATACCGATAGTACTTAGTAAAGTAAGCTCATTTAATTTTGTTATATTACCACCTATATTTTATTTGATTTTGTTTATGTTAATATGTATTTATTTTTTTATAGTTTCAAAAGTGAAAAAAATGTATATAAAAAAATATGGTGAGTGGCTATAATAAAAAAGCTGTAAGTCAACAATATGGCTTACGGCTTTTTTAAGCAATTAAAAACTTTTATATTAAAATTTTAATGTCTATTAGTTAGTCAAATTTTTATCTATAAAATCTATTAACTTTAAAATAAATTCTTCAATTAAAATAGTGTTTTTTTGTACAGTCAAAATTAAATTATATGATTTAGGATAATTATCAGTTATTGTTGCTTTTATTAAAGTATTACTTTCAGTTTGATCTTTTAAAGTGGTTAGCAAAGATATATTTTGATTGTACATAGATAGAATTTTTTTAAATTCTACTAGAATTTCTAAAACTTCTTTGGTACTATTTGAATTTAATTTTTTTGAGATTAATACCAATTTTTCAAGGTATTTTTTTAATATTTTTTCTAAATTTTTTTGTGATAAAAAAATTGAATTTATATACTCTTTTTTGTTGCTTATATATTGTTCTTTTTCGTATTCTATGTCGTTTTTTGCTACATTTTCATTAATACACATCTTTGATATCACCTCTTTTAGTATTATACATTAATATACAGTAATTTACAAGGGGTTGATTTAGTGTAACTTTTGTATATTTACTTATGTAGCATATAAATATACAAAGTAAAATTAAATAATAGATTGAGTGTAAGTGAACAATAATTTTTTTAAATGTTTGTGTCAATAATTTCACAAAATGTTTGTTGATTTTTTCATAGTTATAGTATATACTATTGCTAGTACAATGGTACTTGATATGGAGGTAGATTTATGTTAGAAAAAGAAAATCAAACAGCTTGGAAAGACTTTAATAAAGGAACGTGGTGCAGTAAAATTGATGTTAGAGACTTTATTTTAAAAAATTATACAAAATATGAAGGTGACGATTCTTTTTTAGTAGGACCTACTGAAAGAACTAATAATTTATGGAAAAAAGTAGCTTTACTTATGCAAGATGAAATGAAAAAAGATGGTGTTCTTGATGCTGATACAAAGATTATATCAACAATAACTTCACATGAAGCAGGATATGTTGATAAAGACTTGGAAATTATTGTAGGGTTACAAACAGATAAACCTTTAAAAAGAGCAATGATGCCAAATGGTGGAATAAGAACTGCAGCTAAAGCATTAGAACAATATGGATACAAGATTGATGATGAGGTAGAAGAAATATTTACAAAGTACAGAAAAACTCATAATCAAGGTGTATTTGACGCTTATACAACTCAAATGAGAAAATGCAGAAAATCAGGGATAATAACTGGTCTTCCTGATGCTTATGGCAGAGGAAGAATAATTGGAGATTATAGAAGAGTAGCACTTTATGGCGTGGACATGTTAATCGAGGATAAAAATAATCAAAAATTGGAGCTTGAAGTTTCTTCTATGAATGAAGAAACAATAAGAAGAAGAGAAGAAATATCAGAACAAATTAATGCTCTAAATGAATTAAAGCAAATGGCACTTGAGTATGGATACGATATTTCAAATCCTGCTACAAATGCTAAAGAGGCTATACAGTGGACTTATTTTGGATATCTTGGTGCTATAAAAGAACAAAATGGTGCAGCAATGAGCATAGGTAGAATTTCAACATTTTTAGATATATATATTGAACATGATATGAAAGCAGGAGTTTTAACTGAACAAGAAGCACAAGAATTAATGGATCAGTTAATCATAAAATTAAGAATGGTTAGATTTATGAGAACAAAAGAGTATAGTGCACTTTTTGCAGGTGATCCAAATTGGGTTACAGAATGTATTGGTGGAATGAGTGCATCTGGAGATACACTTGTTACTAAAAATTCATTTAGAATACTACAAACTCAATTTAATTTAGGACCTGCTCCAGAACCTAACATGACTGTTTTATGGTCTGAAAAATTACCTGAAGGTTTTAAAAAGTTTGCATCTAAAGTTTCAATAAAAACAAGTGCTATTCAATATGAAAATGATGATTTAATGAAAGAATATTATGGTGATGATTATTCCATTGCTTGTTGCGTTTCTCCAATGAGAACTGGTAAGCAAATGCAGTTTTTTGGTGCTAGATGTAATTTAGCTAAATCTTTGCTTTACGCTATAAATGGTGGAAGGGATGAAATATCTGGTGATCAAATAGGTCCAGTACTTGGAGATCTTGTAAATAGTGAAGTATTGGATTATAATGAAATTTTAGAAAGACTTGATAAAATATTTGATTGGGTTGCAGGTGTATATGTAAATTCTTTAAATATAATACATTATATGCATGATAAATACTGCTATGAAAGACTAGAAATGGCATTGCATGATAAGGATATTCATAGAACAATGGCATGTGGAATTGCTGGACTTTCTGTTGTTGCAGACTCACTTAGTGCTATAAAATACGCTAAAGTAAAACCTATAAAAGATGAAAGAGGCATTATTGTAGATTTTGAAACTGAAGGTGAATTTCCTTGCTTTGGAAATGATGATGAAAAAGTAGACAATATTGCAATTATGATACAAAAAATGTTTATGGAAAAAATAAAAAAATATCCAACATACAGAAACGCTGAGCATACAATGTCAATTCTTACAATTACTTCAAATGTTGTATATGGTGAAAAAACTGGTACTACGCCTGATGGAAGGAAAAAAGGTGAACCTTTTGCACCAGGAGCTAATCCAATGTATCATAGAGAAAAAAATGGAATTATTTGTGCCTTAAATTCAGTTGCAAAACTTGATTTTGAAGAAAGCATGGATGGAATTTCATATACATTTACTATGGTGCCATCAGTACTTGGTAAAGCAGATGATGAGAGAATAGATACTTTAAGAGTATTACTTGATTCTTACTTTGAGCAAACAGGACATCATATAAATATAAATGTTCTTGATAGAGAGGTATTACTTGATGCAATGGATCATCCAGAAAAATATCCTCAACTTACAATAAGGGTGTCTGGATATGCGGTTAATTTTGTAAAACTTTCAAGAAAACATCAACTAGATATAATATCTAGAACATTCCACGATAGAAAGTAGAAAAATACTAATAAAGAAGGACACATAAATTACAAATATTTTAAAATAAATAAAATGACAAAAAAGAAAGCTTGGAATTGTAACCTTGCTTTCTTTTTAATAATTTAATTATTTTTAGCAAAATAATAATAGCTAAATTATATGATATATTCTTGACGCTATTTTTGACAAATGATATAATTTTTATATTAATAAGTAATATTAAAAATAATTAATATTAAAGAAATACAAAAATTAATAAAAAGGAGGAAGTACATGCTTGGAAAAATACATTCAATTGAAAGTTTTAGTACAGTAGATGGACCAGGTGTAAGGTTTGTAGTGTTTATGCAAGGGTGCAAATTAAGGTGTAAATTTTGCCATAATCCAGATACTTGGAAGCAAGATAGTGGTACTATCATTAGTGATGAAGAGCTTGTTCAAAAAATATTAAAAGCAAAAAAATATTTAACAAATGGAAAAGGCGGAGTAACTTTTTCAGGTGGCGAACCATTACTTCAAACGCAATTTTTAATTAGTGTATGTAAAAGACTAAAAAAAGAAAATATACATATAGCAATCGATACTGCTGGAAATTTTGACTTTACAGATGAAAAAATAAATGAACTTATAAATTATGTAGATTTATTTTTGTATGATATAAAACATATAAATTCTAAAAGGCATGAATGGTTAACTGGAGTTAGAAATGAGAAAATATTAAAAATGGCAGAGTATTTATCAAATGAAAAAGGGAAAAAAATGTGGATAAGAATTGTATACATACCAGGAATTACTGATGAGGCAGATTCATTAGAAAAATATAAAAAATTTATATGTACTTTAAAAAGTGTTGAAAAAATAGAAATATTACCATATCATGAAATGGGAAAATACAAATGGAAAGAACTTGGAATGAAATATTTATTAGATGCTAAGGTACCAAGTAATGAACAAACAGAATATGTTAGAAATTATTTTAAAGATACAGGAAAAATATGTTAACTTGAAATACCTATTATCTTTGATAAATTTTATATTATAGTTTATTAAAAGTTTAGTACAAAACTAAAATTTATTTACTTTTACTTGATATTTTTAGTAATTTATAGTAAAATTATATTAGGTCGATTTATAAGTAAAAGAAATTGTGAGGGAATAATATGGTTTATAAAAAAATAACTTTAATAACTATAGTAATAGCAGTGGTTGCAGCGTTTACTTGTAACTTTGTGTTTGCTTCTGGGTTGTCTTTGACAACTGATAAGGTTTATGATACAACTTTAAAAGTGCTAGTTGCAATTCAAAAATATTCTTGGCCAGTTGTTACACTTGTATTTGTGTATGCATTGTACCAATTTTATGTTATAGGTTCTGAAATGATAGAACACAAAATATTAGGGCAAAGATTGATTGTTGGGATATCTGTGTTTATGGTAATAGTTCAGTGTTTACCGTTATTTTACGCTTTTATTATAGTAAATTAATTTGTAATTAAGATTAATGTTTGTTAATTAAATTTAAGGGGATAGGAAATATGAGAGTATTATTTGGAATAAATAATGATGATACAGTTAAAGGCATAGTTAGTTCTTATGAGAAAAAGTTTGGCGTTAAATTAGAATATAAGAATGTTTATTATTTTAAACAATTTGTACAAGAACTTTCAACTGGAAGATACGATAGAGCGGTTATGCTAGAGGATTTAGAAAAGTTTCCAACTAATAATTATGCTCAAATTGATGATTATTTGTTTAAAACGATAGATTCTATAACGGATGTATTTGATGCAAAAAATATAATATATATATCATCAGATAGGAGAAAACTTGGAGATGAATTTTTATCAAAACTCTTTAATTTGGGAATATACACTACGTTAACTGAACAAAATAGGACAAAAAATAGAGTTTGTGAAGCAATCAATAAGCCTTTTATAAAAAAGGACGTAAAAAAATATTATGATAATGTTTCTGATGATAATGTATACAAGTCAGCTGAAGTGTCTGAAATTGAGATTCAAAGAATAATTTCATACTATCAAAACCAAAATGGTGTTACTGATAAATATAATGAAATTTTTGATAGAATAGCTTCACAGTATACTGATGAACAACTTAAAGTAATAATAAACTTTTTACCAGTTGATGTAAAACAGCATCTTTCTTTTAATAATCAAAAGTATAAAGATTTAGTTGGTACTACTCAAGTACCACAGTATGCAGAAAATACAACTGTTACTACAAATGTAGCACAACAAAAACCAAAAGAGATTATTAATACACAAACTGATGCAAATGCTGTAAAAATTCAAAAAGAGCCACAGGTAATTGAAAAGATTGTTGTAAAGCAAGTTCCAAGTGAACCAAAGGTAATAACTAAAGAAGTTGAAAAGCAGGTTATTGTCGATAGATTTAGTATTCCAAAAGATTATAAAAAGACAGTGGCATTTGTTGGTGCACCTAAGGTAGGTACGACTTTTTGTATAAATGCAATTGCAACATTTTTTACTAAAAATAAAGTAAAAACTGCAATTGTTGATGTGACAAGAAAAAGAGATACTTTTACTATTTATACCTATGATAATGAAGGAAAAAGAAATATTGCTGCTGAGAGTATGCGTTATGCTTCAAATGGAATAAATGAGCCACTTCTTTATGAGAGATTAAGTATTTATACGGCTATGCCTGGTGAAGATAGAAAAACATATAATGCTGGAGTACTTATTGATACAATAATGCAAAATAATAATGTTATATTAATGGATGCTGATTTTACAACACCAGTTGATTATTTTAGATTGTGTCAAGAAATATACGTAGTACAAGATATGGATATAATTAATATAAATCAACTTACTATATTTTTAAGACAATTAAAAGCACGTGGAATACCAATGAACAAGATAAAAGTCATAATTAATAAACATGTAAATTGTGCACTTACTGCAAAAGATATATTAGATGGTATTGCAACTTATACAAGTTATGATTTGAAGATGTATGATGAACTTTTTAATTCAAATGCTATGACTTACTTTATACTACCTTTTGATGAAGAAAATTATAAAAAATATGTTGAAATGGTGTATAAGTATTCAAACAAGTTTTCGTCATTTACTGATGATTTTAAAGTGAGTTTGAATAAGATAATTAATTCAATATATCCTGTTGGAAATATTACGCAAAATGCTACTACTAAAGGAAGGTCTAGGAGGTAGTTGACTTTATGTATATGTTAAATTTTTGTATTTTTGTTTTGCCTGTTCTTATATTATCAGCAGTTATAATATATTTGCTTTTTGAAAATACTAAACTTAGAAAAGACGAAGAAAACTGTGAAGGTAATAATTTAATATTTAATGCTAATAAAAAATTGTATTCACTTACTCTTGATGATATAACTGTAAAGGAGAAGTTTGAAAAGTTAAATGAAGTATTGCTAGAGACTTTTAAATCTAAGTTTTCATCTGTAGTATTGTATGATGGAAATTCTTATGAGTTAAAAGCTACAAATATTGAAGAAAGTTTAGCAAATGCTATTTGTGATATTGCAAGTGAGTCTTCGTTTTCACAAAACGTTTTGAGTAATACATCTAAGTATATAATTGCAGAGCAAAGTAAAGACTTATCATATAAAACTGCAATTGAAAGAAAGATTAAGTCAGCTATATTTTCTCCTATTTATTATAATAATGTATATTTAGGATTTTGGATAGTTGAAGATACTAAGGAACACGCATTTGACTTAATTGAAGAGAGTGATTTAAAATTTATTAAAAATAGTATAAATATTTTTATTGAAAATACTAAAGCTCAAATTACACTTGAAACAGCTCAAAACACAGATAAACAAACAGGCTTTTATAACAATATGTATTTGTATACTAATTCAAGAAATCTTTTAAATGGTTTTGATGAAAGTTCTGCCTGTGTGATTTGTCTTAAAAATATACCTGAAATTAATGAAAAATATGGTAGAAATATGGGAAATACGATGATATTAAGAGCAGCAAATGCAATTAGAGAAATTGTTTCAAAAACTTCAATAATTATACGTTATACGGGTATTAGACTTGTTATAATTACGCCTGGATCTAATGCACAAGTTACACATGAAATTATGGAAAGAGTTCTGTATAAAATAAAAAATGAAATTGAGTATATAGAAAATGACAAAGTAAATGTTGATACACAAATATTAATTCGTACACTAAAAAGACAAAATAATATAGAAAAAGAACTTCAAAGTATGATGTCTTACCTTGATTATATGAATGCTGTAAATACTATAAAGATAATATAGTGATTGTTATAGAAAAGTATAATAATCACATGTTATTTGGATAGAATATATTGTGTAAAATGAAAATATATATTAATAGAAGGAGTGTTGTTTATGGATCAAAATACAACTTTATTTGAACCTCAAAAAGATGAATCAAAAAGGGTAAAAGAAATAATGGAGCAGGTTGTAGCTGCTTTAAAGGATAAAGGATATGAACCAGTAAGTCAAATTATTGGATATATATTATCTGGAGATCCTACGTATATAACTTCACATCAAAATGCAAGAGCTTTAATCTGTAAAATTGAAAGAGATGATTTATTACAAGAAATGATTAAAAAGTACTTGGATTTGTAGGAGTGAAAATGAATAGAATACTAGGTATAGATTATGGTGATGTTAGAGTTGGAGTTGCGGTTTCTGATTTACTTGGAATAACAGCTCAAGGACTTGATACACTAGTTATAAACGGTGATGATAGTAAGCTTATTTTAGAGCTTTCTAATCTTATAAAAGAATATAATGTAAAAGATGTTGTTATAGGATATCCTAAAAATATGAATGGTACGCTTTCACAAAAGACTCAAAAAGTCGATGAGTTAATTCCAAAAATCGAGGAACTTGGAGTGACAGTTCATAAATGGGATGAAAGACTTACTACTGTCTCAGCATATAAAACAATGAGAGAATTAAATATATCTCAAAAGAATAAGAATAAGTTTGCTGATAAACTTGCAGCAACTTATATATTGGAGTCATATTTAAATAGTTTAAGGTAAAAATAATATAATATATAATATATAAAAGCAAACAGGTATATAGTTTAGTTATATACTTGTTTGCTTTTTTGGTGCAATCTCCATATTTCTAGTTATTCTGCAATCTGCATGTAATACATTTGAAACTAAAATTTAATTTTCAAATACAAAACTATTCTTGAAAAAAAGTATTATATGTGATAGCATTTTAAGTAAGGTGAAAAAAATATTCTATAAAGTTATACAACAAAAATCACAGTGTAGCAGGTACATATATAAAATATGTACTTAGCTAATGCAATAACTAGGTATTATGATCTAAATGTGAGGGATAAGATATGAGTGAAGAAGAAAAGATTAGAAAAATTCAAGAAGAAATTAAAGGATATAAAGAGAAATTATATCAAGATAAAAATTTTGTAGCTGAATTAGAGGAAAATTTAACGGAAGATACTTGGGGATATATAAGTAAATTTAACCGTTATAATATAGCGTGCAATGAAGGTTATGATGAAGAGGAATATTATAATGAAGATAATGATATAGAAACATTAAAACTTAAACTTTTGCCATCAAAGGAGTGGATAGAGGAAAACCTTAAAGGTTATTATTCATATTGTGTTAAAATTATTAGTGATTTTGGTGCCAATATCGATGAAATTGATACTAAAGCAATTGAAAAATCAGGTATTGAAAAGTGCTTTAAGTTGTGGAAATTATGTATTTGCAAGAATAAACATGGTTGGAAACTTCCGGATGAGGTTGCAAAGGAACATTTAGATGAGTGTTTGTTAATATCCAAAGCAATGTTGAACTTTGAAGAAATTCCGAGTATTTTTGTTGAAAAATATCCAGAAGAATACCTAAAAATGGCACAAGAAACTGTAGGGGAAGATAATGAAAAATTTAAATATGTAGATGAAAGACTAATAGAAAAATATCCTGAAGAATATCTAAAGATGGCACAAAGTGCTGTTAAATATGAAAGTTATAATTTACAATATATAGATGAAAGGATAATAGACAAGCACCCAGAAGAGTATCTAAAGATGGCGCAAGAGGTAGTAAAAGAAGGTGACAACAATTTAGAATATGTAGATGGAAGAATAATAGAAAAATATCCGGAAGAATACCTAAAGATGGCACAAAGTGCTGTTAAATATGAAAGTTATAATTTACAATATGTAGATGGAAGAATAATAGAAAAGTATCCAGAAGAATACCTAAAGATGGCACAAAGTGCTGTAGGGTATGAAAGTTATAATTTACAATATGTAGATGGAAGAATAATAGACAAATACCCTAAAGAATACTTAAAGATGACACAAGATTTTGTAGGAAAAAATGTAAGTGATTTTCAGTATGTAGATGGAAGAATAATAGAAAAGTATCCAGAAGAATACCTAAAAATGGCATGGAAAGCTGTAGAATGGTGTGTGGATAATTTTAAATATGTAGATGGAAGAATAATAGAAAAATATCCAGAAAAATACCTAAAGATGACGCAAAGTGCTGTAAAATATGAAAGTTATAATTTACAATATATAGATGAAAGGATAATAGACAAGTACCCAGAAGAGTATCTAAGGATGGCACAAGAGGTAGTAAAAGAAGGTAAATATAATTTAGAATATGTAGATGTAAGAATAATAGAAAAGTATCCAGAAGAATACCTAAAGATGGTGCAAATTGCTGTAGAAAAAAATGCAAGTAATTTACAATATGTAGATGTAAGAATAATAGACAAGTACCCAGAAGAATACCTAAAGATGGCACAAGAAGCTGTAAAGTATGAAAGTTATAGTTTGGAATATGTAGATGAAAGACTAATAGAAAAATATCCAGAAGAATATATAAAAATGGCACAGGAAGCTATAGAAGATTATGAAATAAATTTTCAATATGTAGATGGAAGGATAATAAAAAAGTACCCAGAAGAATACCTAAAAATGGCACAATGTTGTGGTAAGACCGAATGTGGAAAAGTTAAAAGAAGAAATAAAAAAAGTAGAAAAGATGTTAAAGATATTAGAGGAAAGAGGGTATCAGAAGACAAAAATAGATTTTGACAGTGTTGAAAGGTAAGGTACTAAAAATTGATAAAATCAATTATAACTAAAACAAATTTTCAAACATGCTATTTTGTATTTAATTAAAGTTGGTTAAAATATCTTTAAATTACTATTATTTTGGTTTTTTATAGGTTATAAATAATAACAATAAAATAAAGGGAAAATAAAGTTAAAGTAAAATATAAGAACAAATGTATTGACAAACAAATGTACATGTAGTATAATTTTTTTGTAAACAATTGTTCGAGGTGTGATATGATAACGAATTTGCATATAAAAAATATTGGGATTATCGATGATATTAATATTTCTTTAGAATATGGATTTAATGTCTTAACTGGTGAGACTGGTGCTGGTAAATCGCTAATAATTGACTCTTTATTGCTTTTAAGTGGTGGAAGATTTTCAAAAGAAATGATGAGAAATGGAGAGATATACTCTCTTATAGAGGCTTGTATATATTTGCCAAATAATGAATTTTCAGAAGACGGTAACATAATTGTCTCAAGAGAAATATATGAAAATGGTCGTAATCTTTGTAAAATAAATGGTAGAATGGTTACTGTTAGTCAATTAAAGAAATTTATGCAAAATATAATAGATATACATGGTCAATCAGATAACCAAAAGCTTATGCAACAAGCAAATCATATAAATTATATAGATAAATATTATGGTGAAGAATTACTAAAAGTAAAAGAAGAATATGCAAAGTTATATAAAAAGTATGAAGAAATAAATAGTGAATTAAATAAAAATTATGGTGATGATAAGCAAAAGCAATTAAAGTTAGATTTGTTATATTATCAGTTAAATGAAATAAATAATTCTAATTTAAAAATTGGTGAGGATGAAGAATTACTAAAAAGTCAAAAAATATTTCAAAACTCAGAAAAAATAGTAACAAATTTATCTAAAATTGATTCTTTACTTAATGATAAGATTCTAAATTCTTTAGATAGCGTAATGAACCTATTTGGAAAAATAAATATTTATGATGAAAAATATAATAATTTTCTTGATAGAGTAAATAATGCATACTATGACATGCAAGACTTATCTTATACAATTTCTGATAATTTTTCAAATATTGATTATGATGATAGTAAATTTGAAGAAGTTCAAAATAGACTTGATCTTATTTATAATTTAAAAAGAAAATATGGAAATACTATAGAGGATATATTAGATTATAAAACTAAATTAGAAGCTGAGATTAAGGAAATAGAAAATTTAGATGATTATATATTATCACTAAAGAATGATTTAAAACAAGTAAAGTTAGAAATGAATAAATTAAGTATTCAATTGCATAATATGAGAGTTGAAAGTTCCGCTATACTTGAAAAGAACATAACAAAAGAACTAAAAGATCTTGAAATGTTAAATGCAGAGTTTAAAGTAGAAGTAAAGTTTATATCAGATGAAACTTATAATAAAAACGGCTTAGATAGAGTTGAATTTTTAATATCTACTAATACAGGTGAAGAATTTAAACCTTTGGTAAAAATTGCATCTGGTGGTGAACTTTCAAGAATTATGCTTGCAATTAAGAGCGTATTTTGTGAAATTGATGATACTCCGATTATGATTTTTGATGAAATAGATACAGGAATTAGTGGCGTAGCTGCAGGTTCTGTTGCTGTAAAAATGAGGAAAATGTCAAAAATACATCAAATAATATGCGTTACTCATCTTGCGACTATAGCTGCAAATGCAGATCATAACTATTTTATTTCAAAAAGTGTTGAAAATGGAAAAACATTTAGTAATGTTAAAGTTCTATCTGAAGATGAAACTTTAACAGAAATAGCTAGAATATCAACTGGAAGTGTTTCAAAAATTGCTTTAGAGCATGCAATGGCTTTAAGAAAAAATTTAGTTAGTTAAATGATGTAGTAGATTCATAATTAATGCTTAATTTTTTATAAAAAAATTAAAATAGCAAACCGAGTAAAAAATATAAAAAGCACTGCATATGTAACTTTAAATTGTGATTGTTTTTAAAATGGCACAAAACTATATACAAATAATAAAAAATAGTGTATAATATGTGTATGAATATGAGGAGGAATAAAAATGAAAGAAGATGAAATAGAAAATTCTTGTGCAGCAGGATGTGCAGCTTGTGGTGGTTGTGGACATGATCATGGTGATGATGCTTTTTTACCAGAAGGAATGTCTCCAATAATAACGCTTACAGATGATGAAGGAAAAGATATTAGATTTGAAATAGTTGATGTTGTTGTTTTAGAAGATGAAACAGAGTTTTTAGTAGTTACTGAAGCAACTGAAGAACAAAAAGATGATGTTGAAGTTGTAATATTGCAAATAAAAGAAGAAGATGGAGAAGAAGTATATGATACTGTTACTGATGATGTATTAGCTCAAAAGGTATTTGATACTTTTATGGCTCAACAAGATGAACTTGATGATTCAGAGGAATAATATTTATGCAAGGTATGTTTAATGCCTTGCATTTTTTCACATAAAGTAGTAAAAAAAGTAAGAGCAGTGAAATTTTAGTGAAATGGCAAGATATTAGTTCACATTTTTTTATATTTGTGCTATACTAAAGAAGGTGAGTGGAAAATGAATAAAACAGCATATGAAATATTTGGTATATCAAATAGATTATCAAATTTAGCAAGTGAAGTTGAAGAAAAATTAAAGGAAGTATACGAAAATATAGATGAAGTTTGTTTATATAATCAAGCAAAAGTATTAAATGCATTTAAAGATGCAAATATATCACAAATGCATTTTGGAAAGACAACAGGATATGGATATAATGATGTTGGAAGGGAAGCAATTGAAAAAGTGTATTCTACTATTTTTAATGCAGAAGATGCACTTGTAAGAGTTCAGTTTGTAAATGGAACCCACGCAATTGCAACTACGCTTAGGGGGCTATTGATGCCTGGTGATAAACTTCTTGCAATAACAGGTAGACCATATGACACATTGTGTGAAGTAATTGGAATAACTGAGTCTGAAAAGTCTTTAAAAAATTATGGAGTAGAATATGAAGAGATTCCCTTGTTACCAAATGACGATATAGATTTAGAAAAAGTCGAAGAATCAATAAAAAAACAAAGACCAAAAGTTATTCATATACAGCGCTCACGTGGTTATGCATTAAGAAAGGCTTTCAGAATTTCTGATATAAAAGAAGCTGTGGAAAGAATAAAGAAGATAGATAATAATATTATAATCATGGTGGATAATTGTTATGGCGAGTTTGTAGAAAAGCAAGAGCCAATAGAAGTTGGAGCAGATATAGTTTGTGGTAGCCTTATTAAGAATATAGGTGGCGGTTTATGTGAAACAGGCGGTTATATAGTAGGTAAAAAAGATTTGATAAGATTATGTGCTCAGATACTTACTTGTCCAGGAATCGAAAAAGAATGTGGAGCTACTATGGGACAAAATAGAAATATGTTACAAGGAGTATTTTTAGCACCATCAGTTGTAAAAAATGCTTTAAAGTCTGCTGTGTTTGCATCATATTTGATGGAAAAACTTGGATATGAAGTGTTCCCAAAAGCATTTGATTTACGTGCTGATATTGTCGAATCAATAAAGTTTAATGATGAAGCTAAATTAATAAAATTTATACAAGGTATTCAAGCATCATCACCTGTAGATAGTAATGCTGTACCTTATCCTTGGGATATGCCTGGATATGATACAAAAGTAATTATGGCGTCTGGTTCTTTTATTGATGGTTCTTCTATAGAATTATCTGCTGATAGTCCGATTAGGCCGCCGTATGTTGCATATATGCAAGGTGGTCTTACTTATGAATCAGCAAAACTTGCAATTTGTAAAGCAGTTGATGGAATATTGGAGGATTAACATATGAAAGTATTTGTAATTGGTGGTGGCGCAGCTGGAATGATGGCAGCTATCACTTCTGCTAAATATGGAAATGATGTTACTCTTGTTGAAAAGACTTCAGATGTTGGAAATAAAATAAAAATAACAGGAAAAGGGCGTTGTAATTTAACATTTTTTGGAGACGTAGATGATTTTAAGAAGAATATAGTAAAAAATTATAAGTTTATGTATAGCTCTTTTAATAATTTTTCAAATAAGGATGTAATTAATTATTTCGAGGAAATTGGTGTAAAAACTAAAGTAGAGCGTGGAAATAGGGTATTTCCTGTAAGCGATAATGCTTTTGATGTCGTTAGTGCTTTAAAAAAAGAGTTAAAAAAATATAACGTAAAGGTAATATATAATACTAAATTAAATGATTTGATAGTAAAAGATGGTGTACTAGGTGGTATTGTTTTATCAAATGGTAAAGTTGAAAAATGTGATAAATGTATAATAGCTACAGGAGGAACTAGTTATAAAAATACTGGAAGTAGCGGGGATTGTTATGCCGTTGCTAAAAATGTTGGACATAATGTCATTGATATATTACCGGGTTTAGTTCCGTTAAGATCAAATGATGATATATGTAAAAAATTACAAGGATTATCACTTAAAAATATTGAATTTAGGCTACAATATGAAGATGGAACAATAATATATCAAGATTTTGGTGAAATGCTATTTGCACATTTTGGAATAACAGGACCTGTTGTGCTAAGTTCTAGTAGCAAGCTAAATCGAGAAAAAGATATAAAAGAAAAATTAAAAAGAAAAAGTGTAAAAGCAATTATAGACTTAAAACCAGCACTGTCTGATGAAACATTAGATAAACGAATATGTAGAGATTTTGAAAAATATTGCAATAAGGAATTTAAGAATGCACTTAATGATTTACTTCCTCAAAAGTTGATACCTGTAATAATACAAATTTCTGGTATAGATGAAAATAAAAAAGTAAATCAAATAACAAAGGAAGAAAGGAAATCCTTAGTACATGTATTAAAGAATTTAAGTGTAACAATATCTGATTTTATGCCAATTGATATTGCAATCATAACTTGTGGTGGAATAGATACAAAACAAGTAAATCCAAAAACTATGGAGTCAAAAATTATAAAAGGACTATTTTTTGCAGGAGAAATTTTAGATGTTGATGCATATACAGGAGGATTTAATTTACAGATTGCTTTTTCAACTGGTGTGGCAGCTGGTAAAGATTAATACGTTATGATTTTTATAACATATGCTAATAAATATATTATTTTAGTTAGAAGGGAGAAAGTATGGAAGATAAGATTTTTATAAAAGAAAAAAAGAAAATGCCACAGTTTATAGTAGTATTAGTTGTGGCAATTATTGGAGGATTAATAGGAAGTGCTGTAACTTATGTAGCACTAGATAAAAAAATTGAAAGTATTTCAACAAGTAATAGTAGTAATACAAATACTAATACCTCAAATGTAAAGTATGAAATAACAAAGACAGATAGCCCAGTAGTGGCAATAGCACAAAAGGCAGGACCATCAATTGTTGGTGTAAAAGTAAGCTATATGTCACAAAGTCTATTTGGTGGAGTGCAAGAAGCTGACGAAGAAGGTTCTGGAATTATATATAGTGAAGATGGATATATAATAACAAATTATCACGTTATTGAATCTGCAATAAACAATTCATCTGCAACAGTAGAAGTAACTTTAGCAAACAGTGACGAAACATATACAGCAAGTATAATTGGTAGCGATTCGACTACGGATCTAGCAGTTATAAAAATAGACAAGACAGGTCTTACTAAGGCAGAATTTGGGGAATCTTCATCTTTACAAGTTGGCGAACTTGCTGTAGCAATAGGAAATCCTCTAGGTCAGGAACTTGCTGGAAGTGTAACAGTTGGATATATATCAGCTCTAAATAGAAAATTGACTACTGACGGTAGGACTTATAAATTAATACAAACAGATGCAGCAATAAATCCTGGAAATAGTGGTGGAGCACTTGTAAATTCTGAGGGTAAGATAATTGGAATAAATACTGTTAAAATAGGTGCTACAGATGTTGAGGGAATAGGATTTTCAATACCAAGTGATGATGCAATTCCAATTATAAAAGAGTTAATAGAAAACAAGAAAATTGTAAGACCATATATTGGACTTTCAGGAATAAATATTGACGAAACAACAGCTAAAAGAAGTAATGTAGTTCAAGGTATTTATGTAGCACAAGTATATAATAATACACCTGCTAAAAATGCTGGAATTCAAAAAGGTGATATTATAGTAGGCGTTGATGGAACAGAAATTACAACTATGGAAGAATTAAACGAAATAAAAAATTCAAAGAAGGTTGGAGATACTATTACTTTAAAAATAAATAGAGCAGGAAAAGAAGTGGAACTAAAAGTAACACTTGCCTCTGATGATACTGAAAATTCAAGTATTACAAATTAATAGCTTGATGGAGTGACTAATTATATGTTGTTATAAAAAATATTAAAAATAAAAATAATTAAAAATAAAATAAAATAAAAAGATCAACCGTGACTTAAATAAAGTTATAGTTGATCTTTAATTTATATAAAATGTCCTATATAAAATTGTAATGGAATTGTACACTTTATATATTTATTTTTTGCAAATTTAAAAAAATTTAATATACTCTATTTCCAGTAATATTTACTATAACAAATCCGTATTCACCATTTGTTATAGTATTTGAGCAGTATTCACATTTACCAGACTCTGTTATACTAATAGGCGCACCACAACAAGGACAATTTGTTATATCAAAAATATTTGAGCTATTGTTGTGGCTACTTTTAACACCATTTTTTCTTGCAAATGTAAGAATATATTTCATAACTAAGTTTGTATCTTTATATCCTTTTATTACATTTTTTGTGTATTCATCAATAATGTAATCTTTTAATGTGGCAATGATGCTAACATCTATAAATTCGAAGTCATCTTTTACTTGGTAGTCTATAATTTTTATAGAACTTATATTTATTTCATCTACCATGTTAATTTGATGTTTAATAACATATTCTTGTAACAACTTTCTATGATTATTAAATAGTACGTCATTTTCTAAAAGCCTAATTGTTTTCCAATCTCTATTTGTCCAAGCATTTTGTAATTTTATAAAAGAATCTTTTGCAAAGGATAAGAAGTCAATTTCATTAAATTTTATATCATTAAATCCGATTTTTTCTACTATATTTTGACTAGTAGTATCATAGTCTTTTTCATCGTCATTTAAACCATATCTGTTGTTAATCTTTGCATTATCAGTAAATTTTGGTGGCTTTAGTCTTTTATCTAAATAATTATTTATTATCTCAAGAAAAATCATAAATATTAAAAATCCAATAAAAAAATAAAATTTCCAACTCTTAGTAAGATAATCTAATGTAGAATTGCTATAATTTGCATATAATGTTTGATTAACAGACATTATAAAAATTAAAAATATAAGTATTAATTTAAAATATTCTTTTCTTTTCAAAATATCACCTCTAGTAAAAAAATAATTTTATGACATAAAATATATATCAAATTGATAAATAATAATTGCACTAAACTGCTGTCGCAGTGGTCATTTAAGTTAGTATAACACTAAATAGG
>OJNH01000840.1_pt1 | contig 26464 bp, 29 predicted proteins | sample 1597361 | NCBI WGS metagenome assembly OJNH01 (sample SAMEA2452136, study PRJEB22498) | human gut metagenome | biome: human feces; feature: human gut; material: feces | place: Australia | collected 2012
CCCTGGCGAATCTGATTCTGGCTGACAGACCTCATCTGGCAGCTTGATTCAGTGCGCCTTGGCGAGCCTGATGGGTAACTCACACGAATTTCACAATATGTCACTCTTTTTATGGCAATGGGGCGTTAATTGTGCGGTGTTGCCTTAGGAAATTAGCAGACGACGAGGTAGCAGAGCCGTGGTGTCCGACTTTTAGGACATCACATTTGATGTTGCTCCAGATGTCGTCCTCCTCGGATTTCTCAGCGTCCCCGGTGAAAAGGAATTTGTTCTCGCCGTATGTCAGCTTGATTACCACGGAACTGTTGTTGCTGTCATCGCCGAGAGTTTTCGGAGCGACTACCTCCACCAGAAGCTCCGGCTCATCAAGGATAACCGAGCCAGCCATGACTTCATGAACTGCCGCGCCGCTGTTCTCGACCGCGTCCAACATACGCTCGTATGTCTGGGTCGTAGTTGTGAACGCAGTAGCATAGAAATTCCTGATATTGAACGTGTTCAGTACGTCCGCCATGCCACCGATGTGGTCAGCGTGAGGGTGGGTAGCTACAACATAATCCAACGTATCATAACCCTGACCATATATGTAGGTTACAATGCTGTCGCCGTACTCGCTTTCTCCTGCATCAATGAGCATGGTTTCTTTGTTCGGAAGCTCAATAAAACAGCTGTCGCCCTGTCCAACGTCAAGAAAATGCACTTTGAGTTCCTGATATTCTGACGGTTCCGGAGCAGGCACTATGACTATCATTTCGGTTGCTGAGGTGACGGTTGTGACTTCTGTTGTCGGAACAGCCGAAGTTTCCTCGGATATTTCAGCAGACGGAATTATAGGCTCAACGGACGGCTCGGTCGAGATTTCGGGCGTAGAAGATGTCGTGAAAACCAGACTGCCGTCAGAAGCAGCGATTTCCGAATAGTTCACATCTGCCGCAGATTCTCCGGATCCGCAGGCAGTAAGCGAAAGAATTGTCGCTAATATTGCTGAAAAAGAAAATAATTTGTGTTTCATTGTGTATTCCTCCTGTTTTGTTTATTATAACACCTTGTGAGTGCGGAAATTGTTGCTTTTAGGCAGCAGAATACTGTTTGTAGGTTTCTGTATCAATAAGTACACAGTTTCGCTCGATAATCAATTTTCCGTCTTGTAAGATATCAAATCTAATATTTAACCACATTATAGCATATTATATCTCGCATTTCAATATTAATTGCGGAATTGTTCACATATAAATTGCAATAATGTAGGATAAAATATATCACAGAGGTGATATTGAATGACGGAAAAGGAGTTCTCGCTGCGTCTGGCGCAGCTCCGCAGTGAAAAGGGAGTATCGGCAAGGGACATGAGCCTGTCCATCGGACAGAATGCCAGCTACATCAATAATATTGAAAATGGCAAGGCACTGCCGTCCATGACGGGATTTTTCTATATATGCGAATACCTGAACATAACGCCCGGCGAGTTCTTCGACGCGGAAAACAAGAATCCGGAAAAGATTCAGAAAGTGGTCGAGAACCTCAAAAAGCTGGACAGTGAACAGCTAGACAACATTTCTGCGATAATCAGGGACCTTGCTAAATAATGATAGGCGCGGCTTTACATAGCTGCGCCTTTTCATATTCATTTGATTCCGAGTAAATTATTGACGGCCACATTAAAGCATTTGCTTAATGCTATAATTTCTATGTCGGTCACAAATCTCTCGCCGGATTCTATACGCTGGACTGCGTTTTTGTCGATATCCAGACCTACGACCTGCAATCTGTCCGAAAGCTCTCGCTGTGAGATTTGGAGCGCCTTGCGGAGTTCTTTTACTCTCAGTCCCGATATGTTGTTGCGTCCGTCTGCGGTTCTTGCCTTGAACATTTTGTCTACCTCCTGATAAGTGTCAATCTTAATATAGGCAACTCTGCCATGATATGGTTACTAAATGCTGTGCTTGGAAATACCACCTATCATTATACCCCATTTATCGGGTATATGCAATACACTTTTTACCCATTATAATATAAGATAGGTGATATTATGATAAATTACGACCCTTTCTGGGCATATCTTGCCGAACATGGCATAAGTACATATAAGCTGATAAACAGCTACGGCGTCAGCAAAGGTCTTATTGATCGAATGAAGCACAACAAGGCAATAACAACTTTCACGATCAATGAGCTGTGTAATACATTGGACTGCAATCTGAACGACATCATGGTATTCGTTCCAGATAACAAAGAGAATAATGAGTAAGACTTTCGAGAAATCGGAAGTCTTAATTTTCTTTTTGGCTAAGTGTCTTTTTGATTATAAGGGTTAGTCGTCCAGAGATTTGCTCTCGATCATTCTGCGAATGTATCCTTTGACCTCAATCACCTGCACTGCGCTCAGACTGTCGATAAGCTCATTTGTCTGGGTACGGACAAGTTCATCGTCCAGCACGGCAAAGTCGCTTTTATAGAGCAGGTAATCTACGGAAACACCATAGGTCGTCGATAATTCCATAAGAATACTAACTGGGATATCTCTGTTTCCACATTCATACATGGAAAGCGTGGTCTGGTCTATAAAGAGCTGTTCTGCCATCTGTTCCTGGGTCATTTTAAGTTTCTTTCGCAAGGAACGAATCCTATTCTTATAAGACACCGCCATATTTTCACCTCCTTTCCGGAGATTAGTATATAACATTTACAGTGGTTTTTCAACCTACAATGTGTCATATTCTTACGACACATTGTCATACAAAACCACTATATTTTGTGTTATAATAGATATAGGAACAAATAAGCGACGGAAACAAAACCACTCCTTTTCGGAGAGTCGGACTAATCTCATTATCCGGAAACATTACGCCGATTTAGTTCCTGCTCAGTTCCTTGACAACTAAATAGCAATGCAGATAACAACAAACTGATGTCCTTAAAGACGTGCCACAAAATTCCTGCTGTTGATCTGACGGAATATCTCATTATCCGTGACCACCAATTTACCGCGCGAGAATAACAGATATGCCGCCACCTGCCGACAGTTCGCAGGAACCCTAAACGCATAGGGAGCTCCTTAAAGGAACGAGCGCGGAGGACACAGTTATAATGATACTTCCGGCGACGGCTTGTCCCATAGGAATGGGCAGGGGTGAAAGTCCCATGCCAGGGTGCGTACTACCTGGGTCTGCATTGACACGCCAAAGCAGAAAAGGACGGGCATTTCTGCTCGTCCTTTACGCTTCGGTTATTTTATTAGATTCTTTGCTGTGATTTTACACAAATCTTTGCTGGTTTATTGGTAATTGTGCTCAAATTCAATAAAATGGTGAGGGGATTGTGCTTTGCCATCTTGACTTTCAGACTTTAACGTGTTAAACTTTACTTGTGAAACGCACGTCATAAGTCTGAAACTGGAGGTAACTATAGCAATTCTCAATGAAGGGGATTTCCACCTTGCGAAGTTCCTTTGAGAATTGCTATTGATTATGGCAATGGTACTTATTATGACTGTTAGGAGGACAACAATATGACCTCAGAGCAGAAATCACTTATCATATCTCAGATATCGCTTCTTCTTGACCAGATGGTTGAGGCTCCGGCTAAGCCTAAAGCACCTGTTAAGGACGGTCCACGCGAAATGCTCACGACCAAGGAGTGTCTTGAAACAGTAAAGGGATTATCGTTCCACACGCTTCGTGTTCTGATTGCCAAAGGTGAAATTCAAGCGTTTAGAACAGGCGAGAACGGACGTGGACGTATCCTTGTCCCCAAGAGTTCGCTTCTTGCCTATTTTGACAGACTTTAAGACGAGAATCGCATTGCGATTATGCGTTAAAAGGGTCTGTGCAGGAGGTAATCTGAACATATGGCTACAATAAGGAAACGCGGTAAGACTTATCAAATCCGCGTCAGCACAGGATATGACGCGCTCTACCGTCAGGTGGTGCGTACAAAAACCTGGAAACCCAAACCCGGAATGAGCGATAAACAGATAGAAGCCGAACTTAATAAGCAGGCGGTAATGTTTGAGGAACTCTGCACCAGAGGAATCGTTACATCAAATATGAAGTTTCAGGAGCTTGCAGAGAAATGGTTTGACGAATATGCAGTCGTCAATCTCAAGAAATCCTCGGTACAGCGGCTCAGAGGGGTGACAAAGCGGATTTATTCCGCATTCGGGCATATCAGGGTAGACAAGATAACCCGTGGTCAGATACAGGCATTCATTGATGACCTGGCGCGGAACGGCAAAAACTTTTTGAATGGTCAGCCGCTTTACCGAAAAACCATCATTCATCATCTGAATCTCTTGTCCGACGTGTTTAATTACGCGATACGATTGGAGATGATAGAGGATAATCCGTGCAAGAATATTTTCGTTCCCAAAGGCAGGAAAAAGGAAAAAGAAATATACACTGTCGAGGAAATGAAACAGCTTTTCGCACTCGCAGAAGAATACGGCACTCTGGATTATCGAGCCTTTCTTACGCTGGCGGTTTACAGCGGATTCAGAAGCGGTGAGCTTATGGGGCTTGAATGGAAGGATATCGACTGGGATAACAACGTTATAAGCGTCCGCAGGACTGCAAACTATACGGCAACAGACGGAACCTATACAGACACTCCGAAAACAAAAAAATCGGTGCGGTCGCTTAAACTGCCCGATGTAGTGTTCGACCGGCTAAGAGAGCTGCGCATGCAGCAGCTTGAGAACAAAGAAATATTCGGAACAAAATGGGTAGACAGTGACCGGATATTTGTGAACAAGCTAGGAAAGCCGCTGTACAAAGGAGAACCTTATAAGTGGCAGAAAAAGCTCACAGAGGAACACGGCATGAAATTCTGTGATATTCATTCGCTCAGGCATTTTAACGCTACAGTGCTGATTCATTCCGGAATTGATGCCGCAGCCGTGTCAAGCGCTCTAGGGCATTCCAGCATAAGCACAACAACAAACATTTATTGCCATGCTTTTAACGAAGCGCAGGCAAGGACAGGAAATGCAATAGCAGCCGCATTGGACTTCACAAGTTTCCCTAAAGGGGAAGTTTCAGAAAATAAAAGGACAGAAATGCCTCTCTCAGAGCGCATTATTGCTCACAATTCTGACGCCGCGAAGGACATATGAAGGACAAAATTGCCTTTTCAGGGTAAAACAAAAGCCCTACAAACGGCTTAATACAGCCATTTGCAGGGCCTTGAAGCGTGGTGGAGCCGAAGCGGATTTACGTTTGCACACGTAAATCTGGCTTTCTGTATTTCGCATTGTGGTGCGGGTTCAGTGGTGTTTAACCAGAGTTTCGATTTTATGATCCGGTGAGTATCGTTGCTTTGTTGATTTAATTATAGCATATTTCACTTTGAAAATCAAGCTATAATTTTATTTATACAGTATAATATTTCTGCGAGCGGCTCCCCGGATTTTTAGGTTCAGAGAGTGCCAGAAGTCCATTTTCCACCAGCGGTTCAACGTATCGCTTTATACCGTAAGTCACCGATTTTATTCCCAGGAACTCCGCCAGCTCCTTTTTAGACCTCGGGGTACGGCAGAATTCCAGGATTTCAGTTGCTTTTTCGTCATCAGCAGCGGATATCACAGCGTTATGCAGACACACTCTGAACTCACCGTGAATTGCAGTAAATTCAGGCTCCGGGTGGTTAGCAGACTTCATCTCACGGCGAATAGTAGGTATGCCGGAGTAGCGATTCTCAGTTACCTGCATGACCTCCAGAGCATTTGCGAGAACAGGATTTCTTGTGTCCGGCTGCGCATTCCCGAGCATATCTATGCTTAACCGACCGTATAGCCCTCCGGGATTTCTCACTTCCAGGCGATCAGAGAATACGATGAGCTGCACGGGCATTCCCTCAGTATGAATGCTGTAATCACGATGAACCAGTGCGTTCAGTATGACCTCTCTGACGGCGTTCATGGGATAATCGGGGATATCGGTGCGCTTTCCCTCTTTGTCAATGACAGTGCGAATACGTGTGTTTGCGCGGACAAAATTCATGGCTCCTTCGAGCATTTCCGGGATTGTTCCCTCAATCCTCTTATTATCAGAAAAGCGTGAGCCGTCCGGCTGAGGTTCGCAGTATTCAGTACCCTGCACGGCTGTTGCAATTATCCCTAACTGCGGGAAAAACGCCTGGGGATACAGTCCCCAGAGTAATTCAGCAGTAAGAGTGGGCTTTCCCTCACGTACAACACTCATAAGCTCCATTATCTGCTGGTCAGAAAGCTGTGCGAGGTTAGGCTTATTTTCTTTAAGACGGAACAGGTAGTTTTCAAGTTTTGGCGTGTTCAGCGATGACAGATCCGCTCGTTCAACTATGCGGATATCGTCCTGATACTTTTTGCGATAGGCTTCGTAGCTGTATATCTCATATTCCGTCATAGGAATATCCGCGTCGCCTACACGAATGTCGGTATCTGTCATTTCAAATTTCACCTCTTTCTTAAATTATAACATGTTATTTTAAAATTCCAAGGCAAAATATTGTGAAAATTTAAAATATCTTGTCAAAATTTAAAATCTCACCCCCTTCTGATTTTAGTATATCCTTTTGAGTGTGGGGCGTCAGGTTTTATTATACAACATCAATGCCAAGCGTAAGCAAAAATAAAAAAGTCTGAATAACTGTATTTTTTATTTTGTATTTTAAAAACTTATTGAATAATTTGTTTTTTTGTGCTATATTAAATACGAGGTGAGATATATGGTAAAAAGACGGCAGTATCTTGATAAGCTGATAAAACTACGTGATAAGCAGATTATAAAGGTCGTAACGGGATTCCGCAGGTGCGGAAAATCCACGCTGCTGATCCAGTTCAGGGATCATCTGAAAGAATGCGGCGTTGAGGACAGACAGATAATAACCGTCAATTTTGAGCGGCTTGAATTTGAACACCTGCTTGAGTCCCACGCACTGTACAATTACATCACAGAGCGGCTCCAGCCGGATAAGATGAACTATGTTTTTCTTGACGAAGTGCAGATGGTTCCGGAGTATCAGAAAGTGGTGGATTCCTTATTTGTAAGGGATAATGTGGACATATATATTACCGGCTCCAATGCGTATATGCTGTCGGGTGAGCTTGCTACGCTGCTTTCCGGGAGATATGTTGAAATTCAGATGCTGCCGCTGTCTTTTGCGGAGTACTGGGAGCTGGTCGGCGGCGATAAACGTGACGCCTGGAAGCAATATCTTGTCAACGGAGGGCTTCCTTATACAGCATACATTGAGGACGAGGAGATACGCAGCGACTATCTGAGCGGAATTTACAACACTGTGCTTCTCAATGACATAGTTGAACGAAAGAAGATACAGGATGTGTCTCTGCTGAAAAGCGTTGTGCGGTTTCTGTTTGACAACATCGGTAACACGGTTTCGTCCAAGAAGATTGCAGACAGCCTTGTCTCCTTTGGTAGAAAGACTACTTCTGCAACCATTGAGAATTACATCACCGCACTCACGGAGTCGTTTGTGCTCTATAAGGCAGGGCGGTATGATGTCAAGGGAAAACAGAACCTGAAATCGCTTGAAAAATACTATGTTGTTGATACGGGTCTTCGCACGCTTCTTCTTGGTAAAAAGAACAGCGATATCGGGCATATTCTTGAAAACATCGTGTATCTTGAGCTTATTCGCCGAGGATACTCCGTCAGCATAGGCAAGGTGGGAGAGCTGGAGATAGATTTCATAGCTGAAAAGAGCGGCTCAAAGGTCTACTATCAGGTGTCAGCGAGCGTTATCGACCCGGTAACGTTTGATCGTGAGATAACGCCGCTGCGCAGAGTCCAGGATAATTACCCCAAGTTTATCGTCACAATGGACGATATTTCTTCGGATAACGAGGGCATACAGCAGGTCAATGTTGTTGATTTCTTGCTTGAGAATGCGTAATATGTAATAACAAGCTTATTTCTCGCTGATGAGAAATAAGCCTGTTGTTTTATGAGCGATTAGCGGAAAGCATTTCTGTTACCAATCTATCTGCCGGACACGCCTTCATTGAACAGGTTGACCGTGAAAATAAACCGCAGTTCGCCGTCCGAAAGCCGCTTGCTGACGCTGCGGCGAAATTCGTTGTCGCTGTCCGCTGTGAGACATTCGGAGGCAATTCCGGCTTCGTTAAATTTATCAGACATAAAGCGTGCGTGTTCCTTGCTGACGCAGAATCCCAGCCCCTTAACGCCATCCATATCAGTGACGTATTTTTGGAGCTGTTTCAGTATCAGGAATACCCGCATATCGTTGCCGGTGTACACCTTTGAAAGTGCGGAACGCTCGTAACCTCCGCGGTTCCACTTAACGTCTGAGAGGTCAACGCTGTCCGAGATTCCGAAGTACTGGAACGGGCACAGCAGCTTTCTGTCGATTGCTTCGGGAAGCCGTATTTCAGCGGCAATCCTGTTGTCAAACCAGCGCAGAATATTCTCGCCGTCCATACGTTCAGGAGTTGCGGTAAGTCCCAGCAGAATACGCGGCTTGAAGTAATTCAGAAGCTGCTGATAGGCAAGGTGAAATGGGCAAGCTTTAGAGATTGAAGATACACTGATGTAGGTTGTAATGTTTGTTTTTTGAAATAACAATCATAATTTTGTGATTTACAAAGATTGGATAAGGAATATTCGATTTACATACGATGAAGTTATTAATTCCTTAATTTCTTTCATGAGATGAGTGGCCGTAGTTTTGTAGTTATCATATGTATCTTTTAAAATGCCACGTGTAAGATTTCCATGAGCGACAGAATTTCTAATTCCAATAAGATGATTTAGTTCTGATTGAAAATCATCAACTTTAGTATAATCTAAGTCTAATTTGTAAAGCAATTTTTTAAGAACGTCGGACTTTAAATTTGATTCAGCATCTATAAGCTTATCAGATAATTCAACCTTCTTATTAAGCAATTGGCTATATTTTCCCCAAAATTCTTTTCTACGTGCAAATTGATGCAATATACCGTCTTGATCTAATAATTTTCCTCTTAAAGGTTCAGGTTTATGATTAGAATTCAATAACAATGCATAATCTGCCTCTATAGAAGATGCGGCAATTCCATTTGTTACATCTTTTGTCATAACCTGTAACCTATTTATATAATCAATATATATTGTCAAAGCATCTTTGCAAAAGCCTTCAAAATACGCATAAACCATCACAATTAACATTTTTCTACATTTTCCAAGATCGTCTTCATTGGTTGTGGCAAGAAAAATTGTATTTTCAAATAAGGTTAGTTCTTCTATGCGACATGAGAAAGCACGTTCCAGTTCCTCTGAGAGAGATTCATTAAAATTTTGTTCAGACATTGGGCTCTCCTAAACTAGAAAGCACAAAGTTACATCTTCTATTTAATAAGCTTGAGGAATTCTTTCCACCTCCAACTGTGTATTTCTTGAAATCTGGATTTTGTTTACATTGATTAATTTTGTTGGCTAATTCAGTAATAGTTAAATCCCCAGATTGTAGTCGTGGCAATGCTTTGGCTACAGCATATGTTATTGCTTCATAATTGTAGACGTTAAAACCAATTACGCTTCCGCTAGTTCTATAAACACCAAACGCTTGTTTTCCAAGGGCTTTATTTATATATTGGAATGTTTCTGTGAATTCCTTTCTTTCTTTTTCATAATCAAAGCAGGGAGTACCACTAGCATCCATCATAGAAACTTTTTCCATATATTGTGTTAAGAAAGAATCTATATTGTGGGTAAAAGAGGTAAAATCGTTCTTTAATGCGAAAAAACGTAACACTAACTCTTCGGCAAACTTCTTTTCCAAAGTTTGAATGCTAACATTTTCCAAAGTCTCCAAAAAAATACGGTCTTTGGCTAATGCATTGATATAATTAATAAACTTATTATCAATTATCCTAATAGAACAATTTCTTATTTCCTGGGGAGAGAGCTTTTCTCCTCCAGTATTTAGTCGCTTAAACATATGATATTTCATTGTTGGATTGATACCCTTTCTGAGGATTTCCATTCTCACAAAACATCTTTTAGCTCTAATTTTAAGAAGCGTTGGTAAATCTTCATATGTCTTACCGTTAAGCTCTTTAATTATGTCACAACCCGTTAAGGAGAAACCATTTTGGGCTATTGATTCTTCTTCGTTATCAAATTCTTCAACGAGCAAATTATCATTGGAAAGTTGTGGAGTCTCAGATGGTTCACTATCTTGATTATTCAACATGTTTCTAAAGGATAAATAACTTGATATTCTTTGTAATCCATCTATCAACTCATATTTTCCATCGTCAATTTCTATTGCATAAATAGGAGGGATTGGCATTTCTAAAAGTAATGATTCAATAAAACGAGATTGCTTTTCGAGACTCCATCTAAACGTCCTTTGATAAATAGGCGTAATAATGAGTTCACCATCGCGATACATGTCAGCTATCTCATTAAAAGAAATATCAAGCGAAGTGATTTTTAATTCTTTTATTGCTTCATCGATTTGATTTTGAATGTTGTTTGACATTTTAAACCACCTTCCTTAAAATTAGGACCTTTTCTTGAACAGAAGTTTTAGATTTGTATTTTCTGCTTTTAGTATTAATATACCTCATATTATTTGAGGCTTTAAACGCCAAGCACTTTTCTTTTGAAAACCCCATGCTTATAAACATTTCTTCCAAACATTTGGTTGCGTTCACTAATATGCCTTTAAAGTAAGAATTTTGTACTACTAAAACAGCTACTCCACCAGGTTTTAATACTCTATTGATTTCTTGAATGGATTGAAGCATTCCTTCGAAATATTGACGGAATGTTTTATAATAATAACTACTTGCAGCCTTGCTTTCATGATTTCGTATTCTGTTTAATAGTGTAACGCAAGTTTCAGAACATGTAAGTTCAACATCGTTACACTCTTTGGCAACGGTAGGTGTTCCAATCGCTTTCCTTCTAAGTGTATCAATGTCTTTTGAACTATAACCCATAATAGCTAACTCTATGATTGTGGAAATAACATAATCGATTCTTGTACAATATGGTGGAGAAGTGATGATGGCATCTATGCTATTATCCTCCAAAGGTAAGTGCTTAGAATCAGCAGTTTTAATGACTGCTTGTGATTTTAAATTAGAGTAATTTTGGCAACAAAGAATAAAGGCTTTTTTATAGCTTTCAATAAAATCATGAGAAGTAAGTATTTTTTTTTCAGTTATATTAGTTACTTTAACCCACGTTGGATTAGACCCAAAAAAAGGGTTACAATAATTTTTAATTACGTTAAATAATATCATATAATAAAAAGATGTTTTGCAATTAATATTCTCATCATCCTTCAATAGATGGTAATTAGCAATTCCCAGTATGTTTGAAGTAATATATTTTTCAAATGATCTAATTATGGATACAGAGCTATCAGTAAACCAAGTTGTTAAATAATCATTTTCCGAAAAATTAATCTTCATATTTATATAATTAGTTTGATAATTATCAAGAATACTTGTGGTTTTGTCAATCAAGTCAGATGTAATCCGATATTGTTTAGCCATAGCAACAACTTTCATTACAGGGTTAATATCTATTCCAACACTCTTTTTACCTGTATAACTTGCAACGAGTGTGGTCGTGCCTGATCCGTTCCACGGATCAAGAACAACACTTGTTTCTTTTGTTAAATATTCACATATATATTTTTCTACAAATATATCTGAGTATCCAGCATAAAAATTATACCATGTGCTTTGCATAATTTTATTATTTCCTTTTTTTTGCTTAGGTGATAATCTCATAAAGAACCTCTTCTGTATTACATAATGCTCTGTTTAATCGCTAATAGCTTCCAAAAACACAATCAATAGTTTTTCCGCTTGTTGACGTTTTGAAGCCGGTACTGTATTTAATAATGATAATAGTTCTGAATTTCCTTTTTCATCTTTATTACCATTAACAATATAATCAGTCGTAACCATAAGCGCTGATGATACTTTTCTAAGGGTGTTAACTGTCATTGATTTCCTGCCCTTTTCTATTTCGGCTAAAAATTGTACGGAAATATCAGCAAGTTCAGACAATTTTTCTCTTGAAAATCCTCTTTTTTTCCTTAAATCAGTTATTCGTTTACCGACTTCTGAATTTATTTTATTCATATATTCACCTCTATAGTTATAGTATAACCTAAACAAAAGAAAATAAAATCATCTATAGATGTAAATCTACATACACTATAGATGCGCAAAGTGATATAAAAAAATATAATCTCTTTTTTTTATATTATTTATATGGATTAGGATTAGATCTTTTGTTTATGTAGATTTAATGTTTCTATTGTACAATGTGCGATAAAAATATGACCGAAATACTCTATGTATGAAATAATATAGATAATAAATGATATATTATCTCCATGTAGCTGCGTAAGCTATCCGAATAATTTTCGGCACACAGAAATTTCCCCGAAGCGTAATTGCTTCGGGGGTTTTTGGTGTCCGGGAGAGGAGAAAAAGTATGTTCAACAATCAACGTTATGTCACAAGAGGCATAACAAGCACCGTGCCGCTCGTCACTCAGATAATACTCTGGGACTGCATTGACAGCATGAAAGTCGAGCGGAAAGATTACCTGCAGGTCTTTAAGCTTGTCGTGAATGGCACAAATCAGCAGGTCACGCACAGTCAGGAGGAGCCAGACTACGAGCGAACTTTCACATTCCCAACTGATGAACCAATTACAGCAAAAATCTTCGTTATAGACGATGAAACTCACACCACTATGCTTTTGGCAGAAGAATACTGATTAGGAGGATCACACCATGGACACCAACGAAACCACACGCCCCGTTTGCAGCTGCTGCGGAGCAACGATTGAAACCGATGACTACTATACATTTGAAGGCAGCATATTCTGTGATGACTGCTACCACAGTGAAACCGTCACCTGCGAGCACTGTGGCGACAGAATCTGGGCTGACGACAATGCAGGATCTGACAGTATGCCGCTCTGCAACTCCTGCTACGACGATTATTACACGACCTGCGAGTGCTGTGGCAGAATCATTCATCGGGACTATGCCAACTACGACGATGAAGACGATTATGCCTACTGTGACCGCTGCTATGAGGAACGTCAGCAGAGTTCTATCCATGAATACAGCTACAAGCCCGACCCGATATTTTACGGTGACTCAAAGCGCTATTTCGGCGTGGAACTTGAAATCGACGAGGGTGGCAAGAACAGTGGCAACGCTGATACGCTTCTGGGTATCGGCAACAGGATTGCGGAACATATTTACATCAAGTCCGACGGGAGCCTGTCAGACGGAATGGAAATCGTAACTCACCCGATGTCCCTGAAATACCACAAGGACAAAATGCCCTGGGCAGAGATAATGAAATCTGCTATCCACATGGATTACCGCAGCCATAAAACCAGCACTTGTGGATTACACGTTCACGTCAACAGAACAGCCTTCGGCAGTACCCGAGAAGCACAGGACGAGTGCGTATCTCGGGTGCTTTATTTTGTGGAGCACCATTGGCTGGAGCTGCTCAAATTCAGCCGCAGAACCGAGTATCAGATGAACCGTTGGGCAGCAAGATACGGCTACAAGAATAGTCCGAAAGAGATTCTGGAGGACGCTAAGAAAGGTTGCAATGGTCGCTATGCCTGCGTGAATATTACGAATTATCACACGATAGAATTTCGTATGTTCCGTGGCACGCTCAAGTACAATACGCTCATAGCCACTCTGGAGCTTGTGGACAAGATATGTGAACTTGCAACAGATCTGACCGACACAGAACTGAAATCCGTAAGCTGGCCGGATTTCGTAGGTTCGCTGGACGACAGCACGGAGCCTGAACTTATTACATACCTGAAAGAGCGCCAGCTTTACATAAATATGCCAATCACCAGTGAGGAGGACGATTAATATGTGTGCAATTTTCGGCTTGATAGACTACAACCATACCCTTAATGCGAAGCAACGTGAAAAGCTGCTCCGCGTGCTTTCCGAGGAGTGTGAAGAACGAGGCACAGACGCAACCGGCTATGCATTCAACCACAACGGAAAACTTACAATTTATAAGCGCCCTTATGCTGCTCACAAGGTACACCTTAAACTACACGAGGACAGCAATGTTATCATGGGACACACCCGAATGGCAACGCAGGGCAACAAGCTTGATAACCGTAATAACCATCCGTTCCCCGGCAAGGTCGGAAATATCAGCTTCGCTCTAACGCACAACGGCGTACTTCATAATGATGTCAGACTTCGCAAGCAGATGTCGCTGCCGAGTACTCCAGTCAAGACGGATAGCTACATTGCGGTTCAGCTTCTTGAACAGCAGAAATCCCTCGACATACAGTCCATCAGCGAGATGGCAGAGCTTGTCGAGGGTTCTTTTGTGTTTACGGTTCTGGACGAGCATAACAACGTGTATTTCGTTAAGGGAGACAATCCGTTAGCGCTATACCACTACGATACCTGCGGACTGTATGTCTATGCCAGTACGGAAGCAATACTTGACCGTGCCCTAGCTAGGCTCGGAATCATCAGCATTGAGCACCAGAAAATCAACACGTCCTGCGGTGATATCCTGAAAATCAATAGTACAGGCGCAATGGAACAGGGAATGTTCGATACCACAAATCTGATGATGTACGACTATCGTTATTTCCGTCGTGATTGGTGGAATGTCCCTGAAGCCTGTGAAAGCGAACCGCAGGACGTAAGGCAACTCAAAGACTTCGCAAGATCGATAGGCGTATCCCGTGAGGATATCGACCTGCTCCTGAACTACGGATATTTTGTTGAGGAGATAGAAGAAATGCTCTACCAGCCCGGTGTGATAGAGGAAGCATTATGTGAAATCCTGAACGAATGCGCATATGACTACTGTGGGGAATTCTGATGAAGAATTTTATATTCGGCTATGCACGAGTTTCAACGGAACAGCAGAACCTCGACCGCCAGCTTGACATGCTCCAGAAATATGGAGTGAATTTCATCTACAACGAAAAGATGACCGGTACCAAACGAAACCGCCCGGAACTTGAAAAGCTCCTTGAACGCCTGACCGAGGGTGACACCGTAGTCGTGGAATCCCTCTCCAGGCTCGGCAGGAGTACCAAAGACCTGATATGGCTCATGGAAACTTTTAACTCTAAAGGTGTGAACCTTGTGTCCCTTAAAGAATCCATCGACACCACGACTAGCACAGGAAAACTGCTTTTCACGCTAATGTCTGCACTGGCGCAGTTCGAACGTGATGTCCTGGCCGACAGAACCAAAGAGGGCTTAGCCGCCGCTCGTGCGAGAGGACGTAAGGGCGGACGTAAACCCATAGACAGCGATGCTGTCCGCAAGGCTGTGAAGCTTTACAAGACTGGGCAGTACACTGTCAGTGAGATAACTGAATTGACAGGAGTTAAGAAAACCACGCTTTATAAGAATCTGCGAGGATAGCAGATAAAAAATAATTCTGCCATGCGGTAGGATTATTTTTTGCTATCTTACATTTATACATTGACAAAATCATTATGATATGTTATCATATATTTGAGCCTTCTATGAATACTATTATTTTTATAGACTTCCGTAATTAAAAAACGGAGGTGAGCTTATGAGCATTATGTCTTTTATAATGATGATATGTGCAATTGTGTCTGCAATTTATGCAGTCTTAAGCTACTATAAAAATTAATTAACTTCAACTAAGCCTTTCCCTGACGTAAGTCTATTTGCAATGAAACGCAGTGCTTAGGAGATGGCTCATCCTTTGATCATCAAGCTTCCGTAAAACGGTGCTTTTCCGAACATAGATTCCCGAACGGCTTTCCGAACGAAAATACCCCCGAAATCATGCAGATTCCGGGGGCTTTCTATGTGTTCGTTAAACGTTCGTTTTCTGAACGCCAGAGCCAGGGCTGATCCCATAAATTATAAAGCCAACAGCCCTATGAGTTTTTTATTGACAAATGATAGCCAGGCACAGAACAGTGAAAGCTGTTGAGTGCCTGGCTGATTTTATTTTTTGTTCTTTTTTATCAGTTGGCGAGGTTCGTTAGTATATCCGGCGATATAGTCGATACTCACATTGTAGAACTCTGCAAGGGCGATCACACGGTCAAAGGGAATAATGATTTTTCCGCTCTCATATTTGCCATAGTGCTGCTGTGAGGTTCCTATGACTTCGGCAACCTGAGCCTGCGTCATGTCATGATCTTCACGCAGATCTTTCAGCCTTGAGTAGTACTTCTGCATGGCAACACTCCCCTTTCTGAAAATATTTTACCATGTAAGCAGTTGTCTTACACGACTTTAAGTGCTATATGACTTATCAGAAACACTGTCTTTATGTACAATTCTTGTGTGTATTATTTGTGAGTATATACAAAAATTATTTAATTCGAAATAAATCGGTTGACATTAAGTTTGTTATGACTTATAATATGTATGAAATTAAGTCTTATATGACTTAGAAAGGAGAATGCTGTATGTTTGAGTTGACTAAGGATTTGCTGGACAAAATAGGCAGAGCAATAATGCCTGACGCTGAGCTCGTTCCTGTAGGTCCGCACTTTGAGGCGTCATGCGCTGCTTGCACCGGAACATGCAAGAATGGCTGTCAGGGTACTTGCAAAGGAAGCTGTAAAGGCGGATGCACCAGAACGTGCAAAGGAAACAGCAGATAATCTTTTGGGATTGATGTATAAGTACGTCAATCCCGAATTACTATAAGGAGATAATATGAAATACCAGACCCCGGAAAGAAAAATCAAAACTATCACCATTACTCTGACCCAATCCTGCAATTTAAAATGCAGCTACTGCTACGAAAATAATAAATCCCCTAAAGTAATGACGTTCAATACTGCAAAGCAGATCATTGATAAAGAGCTGCAAAACAAGGATAAATATACTGGATTTGAAATCGATCTGTTTGGCGGAGAGCCGTTCTTACAGTTTGAATTAATAAAACAAATTACAGACTATGCTTGTCAGAAACTTAATGATTTTCCGCATACAATATTTCTTACAACCAACGGGACTCTTGTGCATGGCGATGTTCAGAAGTGGCTTATTGATCATAAAGATTGTGTTATATGCGGATTAAGCCTTGACGGAACCAGGGAAATGCATAATACCAACAGGTCAAATTCCTTTGATTCTATTGACATAGATTTCTTTGCTGAGAATTATCCTATGCAGGATATCAAAATGACTATATCCAGAGAAACACTTCCCACAATGGCTGAAGGCGTAATGTATGCTCACAAAAGAGGATTCGAGGTATCATGTAATCTGGCTTATGGCATTGATTGGTCTGATCCGGATAATGTTGCGATTCTTGACAGGGAATTACATAAGCTTATTGATTTTTATATAGCAAATCCACAAATCACTCCCTGCTCAATGCTATCGATGGGAATAACGAATGTCCTGCTTGAAGACAAACGACCACATCGTCATTGCGGCGCAGGTATTGAGATGACAGCTTATGATGTTGACGGCCGCAGCTATCCGTGTCAGTTCTTCATGCCTCTTTCGGTCGGAGAGGAAAAAGCCTCAAAGGCTAAGGATTTAAAATTCTACGAGGATTTTATTCCATCGGAGCTTGCCGATGAGAAGTGCAGGGGCTGTGTAATAAACAGGTGCTGTCCAAATTGTTATGGTTCGAATTATGCCTCTACGGGTAATATATATCACAGGGATATTAATATGTGCCGGCTTACCAGAATAATGGTCAAGGCCTGCAGTTATTTCTATGCAATGCAGTGGCAGAACGGCCAGTTAAATGTGGAAGGTAACGAATTACAGAGTATGCTTAAGAGCATTGAGGTCATTCAAAAGGAACTCGTAATATCATGAAAGACTATTACAGGATACTGGAGGTCAGCCCATCAGCCTCATTTGAGGTGATCAAGGCATCTTACAGAGCGCTTGCGAAAAAATATCCTCCAGACACACAAACCAGTTCGAACACGGGAAAAACAATGGCTGATATTAATGAGGCTTATGAAACCTTGTCTAACCCTCAGAGCAGAAAAGAGTATGATCAACAGTACAGCAGTTTTATTAACAGCACAAAATCGTGTGAAAAAAAGGTTTCAGGAAATGACGCTGGCTCTCAGCTTAATAAGACTACAACATCCGAAAAAAGCAGCAATGAGCCCGATAGCAGACATGGCTTTTTTTCGTTCGTGAAAAAAGTCGGCAGTGCGATAGTTGAAGATTATACCCAGACGTGTGAGCGGCGTAACAGAGAAATCGAAAATGCATATATTCGTGCTCAAAGGCTTCCTGATGACAGATTGATTTATTGCTTCCGTACATCTGGCGGTGCTGAAAAAATTGGTTATGCCAGAGAGCTGGAACACAGGGATTATCTGTATCTGGACAGCGATGGCGTATATCAGGCTACTTATAAGTACAAAAATTTCAGGTACTGAGGCATTACACGCATAGCCCCACCAGGAAGAACATTTTCACAGCATAATAAATTGATTTCGGGATACTGACCGCATAACAAATAACCTCCACGGTTTCGGCTGCGGAGGTTTTCGGTTTCTGAACGCACCAACAGTATAGTAATTAAAATACTGGAGGTGTTCAAATGGAACATGACGGCTATCAGGAACTCGCAAATGCAATAGTGATCCGTGCGGCAAAGGACTACCGCATACTATTACGATTTCACCAGAAACACCCGGATAATGCGATAGCAGAAAACAGGATCAGGGAGCTGGAACACGACGTACATACTTCATTCTTTCAGAGCCTGACCACTCTTGACGTTGACAGGATATTCGCTGAAATCAGAGCCGAATTTGAATAATATTGTGCCCCTGCCGGATAAGGCAGGGGCTTTGGTGTACATTACTTCACAAGAACGATTTTCTTATCAGCGCCTTTTTCAAAAGGCATATCAGTACATCCGTTCGATAGTATTGTTCTTTTATATGGTGAACATTCACTTTTGCCAAGTGAATTAAGTGAATTTTTGTGAATATTCAGTCGAAACCAGGGAATGTTGTGATTATTATATTATGATTATCAAAGCTAATTATAGTTGAAATACCGCATTTCCTGATGTGATTTCATCAAAAACCGGGTAAATCAGGCTAAGGACGCGTTCAGCCTGTTTCAGAGTTTTTCAAGAAAGTGTAATAAAAAATAATTATACTAACTATTAAATAACAGGGCGGATGCCCTGTTATTTTTTAAGGGGGAGGGGAAGAAATCTCACTCACTTCGTTCGTTCGATTTACCCCTCCCCCTTAACCCCCACCCCTTAAAGGGACTACGCTTACTGGCAAGATTATTTTGCTTAACATACACACATATACATATGATGTTAGCTTTTGGTAAGTCAGGAGAATGTGCGACAGGGATAAACCTGTCGCACATTTTTGTGTTGATATGATAGTCTGAATGGGGAGGGACAGAAATCTCATTCACTGCGTTCATTCGATTTTCCCTCCCCATTGACCCCTCCGGATCATTTATATGATTGTTCTGGTGGGATATCGTCTGAGGATTTTATCAATATAAGACTTCTGATATAATAATTAAGTCATCCGACAGGAGAAATCCTGTCGGATGACTGTGTCTTATTCTAAGGGTTCTTCCTTGTTATCGGGTTTATCCAGGGGTTTCTGAGATTCTGAATATTTCTTAGCTGCATCAAACGCTCTTGTTATTGTTGAAACCATTTCATCATTGGTGTAAGATGTAAAAGCAGCTGTAGAAGATTTCGGAAACAAAATGGGGGATAATTTCTTAGAATCAATAAAACCACGTATATATCTTTCTTTTTGAAACTGTTCTGATAATGTTACCATAGAAACTCCCCAGAGAAAACATTCTATATTCATAATACCAAGGCAATCCTTATTCATGTCAGCAGCCAGAGCGTAGGTATAATTCACCACGGTTTCATTATATATCTTTTGCAAATCATCTTCGCTGACAGCATGGTCTTTCTGGATATTAGCGATCTCATCAAGAAAATGCTTCCTTGTCAGATACCTTGTTTTTACATTTATTGCCTTTACTATATAAACATGATCATACACCAACTTTTTAAAATTTTCAGCTTCTTCAAAGGTTTTCTGCGCTTCATCAATTTTACCTGCCAACAGCTGCTGATTCGCCAGCTGATACAGTAACATGAGCCTGTTGTCGTCAGAATAAATAGTATAATTATGAACAAGATCGTCCATGATTTGGGATAGCGCGCAAAGGTAGTCCGTATTTTGGATATCGGTATTGAAGAACAGTGCAGATATATAAAAGACAGCTGAATAATAGATCACTTTCTTATATAGCTTCAGATCAATGAATATATCAGGGAGGGTTTCAAGATCGTCTTCTAACAGATGCTGTTTCATCACGGAATGCATATGAGTAGACTCCAGCGTTCCGGTCTGCAGTTCACTTAACATTGCTTCGATCATAACAAAGTTCGTTACATCAGGCTGTCCCAATACGTTTTTATTGATATTTCCTGCTGAAGAATAGCTTTGGATAATGCTTACCAGGTTATTTATAATATTGCTTTTGGCAGGCGTTTCTTTATCAGGCCACATGTTGGAGATCTCAGATACTGCCGAATAATTAATGTCTGCTTGTGTCAGCCAACTTTTGATAAGAAAAGAGTCATATATCGTCTTAACCTTAAAGTTCCTTTCTACGAGGTTTTTATAAGCTTCCTGATCATTACTCTGCAGCAACAGACAGATGTATGCATTGTTGTTCTTTTCAGCTGTATCTGTGATCTTCATGCTTTCAGGATTTTTTTCAAGAGTTTCCCTTATGCTCTTCAGACAGGCGTTATTGGGGTATTGAGATTCAAGGAAGTAAAGAAGCTCCCATTTGAACGCCAGTGCTTCCATGTCATCAAAGACAAAATTGCATTCCAGACTGAAAATCAAACCAAGATTATTACAATTATCGAATGCATTATATCCGGCAATATATGTATATACATCACTCATAGCACTTGAATAGTCGGTGGTTTTATATCCATTACGGTGTTGGAATAAAAATAACAGAATACTATTCGAGAAAAATAGACATTCTTCCTGATATTCGTTGTTTAGCAATACTACAGCGTGATGCCTGGTCATTTCCTGTATCATAATATCACTGACACCCGGAAACAGTCTTTTGATCTGCTTTACAGTCACATACCATGGAAATTGTAGCATATAAGAGATAAAGCAGAGCAGTTTAAGCATTTCCTCCGGCAATGAATAGTCACTGTACAGTAATTGAAGATGCTGATTAATGGTCAGTAATTCTTTCCTGACTTCATTCTTTCTTATACTGCGCTGTTTAAATTCTATATTTTGTTTCGCGTATAGCTCATCAAAATACTGAATTCCCTGCTGCGTAAAAATCGAATCAGGGTGATAATCAGATTTGACAATTGCCCTGGTCAGCAGAACGATGTGCATTGTATTGGAATTGGCAGTCTGCATGATATTGTTCAGATTATTTGAATTCAGAAGCTCTGCCTGTTTCTTTTCATCGGCAGTCTGGCTTTTTACAAGATCCCTGATATCATTAATATCCATTGGACCGATCTCAATAGCATAATCCGCTTTATAGCGGCTTTCTATAATGACATCGAAGTTCCCTTCTTTCAGAAGTTCCATGTAGTTCGAGTCAAATGCGCCTTTATCAGCGTTTTCGATAATGACAAGAGTACTTTTAGCCGTATTCTTCTTAACAGAAAGAGATCTTATAGTATCAAAAGTTCTGAAAGAAACGTCTTTGTACTCTATGATGTCATTTATTGATTTCTCAATACTGGTATCGTACTTGACAAATACGATTTTATTGTACAGCTCCCTGTGGTCTAAGGCAAATTTATATATCAACTCAGTCTTGCCGATTCCCGGTTCTCCGGATATAACTGCGATCCTGTCATTGTTAAGCTTGTCATTTATGCAGGACAATTCAGCGTTACGTCCTATGAAGCCGGTTATGTTATCTTCCCTCAGGCTGGCTTTCCTTATCAGCGATACCTTTTCATCGCCCAGGAGGTGAAACATCAGGGCATTTGACAGCATTTCGCAGATGCATTCGATATAACCGTTTCTGTCAAAGTCGTATATACGTGAAAAGATAGCCTCCAGGGTGTTCTTGTAGCCTTTTGAGTATATAGCGTTCATATCCTCGTATATCGTTTTGCCAACGTCATATTTTACAGTTGAAGCCTTTTCGGATATCTGCGTCTCAAGAAAATTCTTTACTCCATCCAGATAATCCTTACGGGTCTCAGGATCCTTCAGCCTGGAGTAAAAAGTGGATTCGCCAAAGCTTTTCCTGACTTTTGAGCTGAGCATCTGTGGAGCAGCGGATTCAGAAGCTGTTTTTCCATCGGCAGTAAGGAACACCCTGGAAAATTCATTGCAGGAGAATGATCTTTCATCTGGGACAGAAGTCTGCTTATTACCTGGAGCATTATCATCATCGTCCCCGATGGGTTCATCATCTTTATAATGCAGTCTGCCATATATCGTTCTGACCAGCTCCTCAAAAAGAACCGGCTCCTTTTCTTTTACAGATTTACCCTCTTCAGCCTTTTTGTTGCACCCGTTTATCGCCTTAGCCATAGAAAAAAACTCCCCCAAAAATTTTTTTTAAAATTTTATCACCTCGATTATACCACAAAAATGACTATACATCAACCAACTGTCTTACGTGTGCCTATTTTTAAAAACATGTAAGAGTTCCTGCAGCGGTTTTCAAAACCTGCTACACTGTAAGCACACCGGACGACCGGTGAATAAAAATCAAGGAGGTGCTACTATGGCATCAAATCACCAAGCTCCTTTTGAGAATTTATACAAGCCACCGGATGGAAAAATTGATGTTCCGGAGTTCGTGAATTATCTGAAGGAGAATACCCCATACCTTGTTTCAAATGGTAATTTGTATTTATGGAATCAGGACCATCGTTGTTTCTTACTGATGAGAAGAATGGATATCCCACCATGGATAATATCGAAGATCGATAAGTCAGTGAGCGTACCGTCTTCGGCGATAAACGAAGTAACCAAACATCTGATATGGGCTCCTGAAAGACAGAAGAACCTTGAAAGCCTGCGTCAAAATTCACAGTTCTATATAAACGCGAACAACGGGGTCATTGACATCAGGGACGGGAAGTTCTGCACCAATGAGGAGGCTGAAAAGCTGGCGCTGAACAGCGGTTTCACGTATCAGCTGGATTTCAGCTATAACAGAGAAGCAAAGATGGAGCAGGCGCAGGCGTTCCAGAAGTTCGTTGAAACTTCGCTCGACTCCGGTTCCGATCCGGACAAGCTGAATCTTTTACTGGAGATTATTGGAATATGCATCTCGTCCGTTATGATCGCGAGGAAGTTCTACTTTTTCGTAGGAGCCACCAAGAGCGGCAAGTCCGTTATAGCCGACCTGATGCAGTCTGTGGTGTTTCCCGAGACAAGCGTTACGGCATTCGGACTGAACCAGCTCGGAGCCAGATTCAACACGCAGCACCTTGAATATTCCAGAATAAATATCTGCCGCGAGCTTACGGCAGGAAAACTGACCGGAACGGATATCCTGAAAATGCTGGTGTCTGATGAACCGCTGTTCGTTGAGGGCAAGGGAAAAGAGGGATATGTCGCGCATATCCACACCAAGCTGCTGACCTGCGCCAATCAGATGCCGCTCTTCGGGGAGATGGACGCAGCAGGAAACCAGTCCATGACAGACCGCATGGTCGTTCTGAGGTTCAACCACACGATAAGCGAGAATGAAATGGACAGGCACCTTCCGGAAAAGCTCCACAAAGAACGCGATATCATCTTCTCGCTTGCCGTGAAGGCTCTCATGGAGCTTCACGGGAGGGATTATATCTTCACAGCACCGTCAGACACCCGGGAGCTCATGCGGTCGTATCTGCATGAGAGCCGTTCGCTTGCATTGTTTATTGAGGAGCGGTGCCAGATGAGCGGAGAGGTACATATCTCCGTATTCATCGAAGTTTATAAAAAATTCTGTACGAAAAACGCGCTTGTTCCGTACAAGAATAACGAGATAAGCGCGTATATTGCAAACTGTTTCCCTGCAGTACGCAAGGAGAAGTTCCGCATTGACGGCAAATATCTATGGGGCTGGAGAGGAATAAGCCTCTCAGCAGATACAATTAATAACAAGGAGGAAAAACAATGAGTGAAATACCAGACAGCAAGATTACGAAAGGTAATATATTACCTGACAATAACGCTAAGACTTCTGCGCTTTCGGTCAAGGTTACGCAATTACAGGATGAGTTCATAAAAGAGCAGGCTGCCAAGAGAAATATGAATTGTTCCGAGTATATTCGTAATCTGCTATTTGACCCAAAACGGCAGGATATCGTCATTGAGAGAGGAAGTGATATTTTCGTTAAGCTTGCTGAAATATATGATCTGCTGGTGGACATAAAGCAGAAATTCAGCGTAAAGGATCAGGATTTTGGCCAACTTAACGGTATACTGTGTGAGATACGCAGTAAACTTGATTCCATAAGCCAGACATTTGAGAAAATGAACGGGGATATATCGTTCATATTCAACTCCATCGAAGCTGTCAAAAACGGATATGATTCCGAAGATGAAGAAGATGACACTGTATACGTTGAAGATGACATCAGTGACGGCGACATTCAGGAAGGCGATAACGACTGATGGCAGTATGTATATTTATTAACAACACGGATAAATCACTGGACAGTCTTGATAAGGCTGATAAGTACATCAGCCACCCGTCCAAAATTGCGCCAAGGGGTATAGTGAGTTCAGGCTGTCCACCGGACCAGTGGGTAAGTTCTAACAGAGCCCTGAAGCGGTTCTGGCATGCTGCGAAGAAAAAGCAGCTCCGGCATATCGTCATCGGGTTTGACCCGAATGACAACGTAGACAATGATAAAGCGGCTCGTATCGCCCTCATGATCGCACGGCTTTTTAAGGGATATTATGTAAAGTGCGCAGTACACGACAACACTCTGCACCTGCACATTCATATTATTGTCGGGAATACCTCGTATATCACAGGTAAACAGCTTGATATGTCAAAGGCAGATCTGTACAGATTCAAGGAAGAATGCTCGAAGATACTCAGAGAAAACGGGCTTTATGGCATTCGTATGAGGCACGGCAGGATCGACAGTTTTCCTGATGACGTAACGGATTCCGAACTGATGGAGATACCGGACGAATGGTATGTCGAAAACCCCGGTGATGCGATTTGCAAGTCTGTGGAATCTCCGTATACCGCTGACAACAGTGTGAGAGGCTATACCGGTTATCCGCAGTACAGAACGTATAACAACTTCTATATCACCAACAACTACTTCGAACAGCCGGGTGATTACAATATCACGCACAGCCGTAGCAGGCAGGCGCAGCGTAAACCGGTATCCATTGCTCCGGGGCATGAACCGAATCCGGAATACTGGAAGAATGCGTCCCCTACAACTGAAAGTCCGGTGTTGCCGGAAGCACAGACCACGGCTCCCGACGACCGCTTTGAATCTGTTATTGATATCGATTCGGGAGGATTTTTCGATAAACCTGTACAGGCTCCGCCTCCACCACAGCCCGTATTGACCGAGGTCAGGGACGGCGTCAGTGTGTTATTGTGTCAATACTTTCAGGACAGGGATCAGGCGATGGCGTGGATAATGAGCCAGCCAGTTATCAACGAACGTATCAGATTTTATATTGACGGGATCCTTGTTCCGTTCACGAATGGAGATCGGATCTTTCCGTTCATACCAATATGATTTTTATGGACCGTCCGGATCTTACGGACCAGGGGAGGTACGCCTGTGAATACAAGAGCACCACCGGAAAAGCTCCGGTACACAGTGATATATTATACCTGTGAAGCAGTAAAATCTGCAGATCAATTACAGGAGGTCATCAACATGGCAGACAATGAGAAATTTACCATCGACCGCTCCGACCTGACGAGCGGCAACTACGACACAGCAGAACAGACCACGGTCACGACTGAGGGCGAGGCTCCGGTCTCGCCGCCGGAAACGGTCATAGCGATAATCCTCGCAGGACTTATCCGCAGCGGCGCGGTTTCGTGAGCGGCTGCCTTTCCCGGAAAGGAGGTGAAACACCGTGAGAAAGGCTGCTTTATACGCGAGATTTTCCCAGAGAAACGCTGAATATAACAAAATCGCCCTGTTCAAACGAGGGAACTCACAGGTCTGATTTTGTTACGCTTCGCTATATTCAGCGTTTCCCTGGCAACAACCAGCGTGACGAAAGCATTGACGCACAGGAACGCGCCATTCGTAAGTACGCAGAGGAGAACGACATTGAGATCGTCGAGGAGTACATCGACCGTTCCAGAACCGGCACGAACACCGACCGTGAGGAATTCCAGCGAATGCTGAACGATTCGCGTTACGGGCTGTTTGACCTGGTGATAGTCCACAAGCTGGACAGATTCGCCCGGAACCGCTACGACAGCG
>OJNH01000841.1_pt1 | contig 26399 bp, 17 predicted proteins | sample 1597361 | NCBI WGS metagenome assembly OJNH01 (sample SAMEA2452136, study PRJEB22498) | human gut metagenome | biome: human feces; feature: human gut; material: feces | place: Australia | collected 2012
TCCCCAACGGCAATGTGGGCAAGAATGCTTGCCTTGCAGAAGAAGTTTGAGGACAAATTGAACCGTTATCATCCGCTCAAAAGGAACATGATACGTATTGAGGTTTCCCCAACCTCGGAGGAAACGCGAGGTTGGACGATGGAGGACTGGCAGAGGTTGGCGGATGACTTTATCCGTGAGTTTGATGCGGTTGACCTTTCAGCCAAGTCGAAGCGCAAGAGTGCAAAGGCAACCAACCTCAAAGACAGCCAATATGTAGTTGCACTCCATCATGACAGCAAGAGTGGCATTATGCACCTTCACATTGATGCGAACCGCATAGACATAAGGGGCAACGTGAATGATGCCCATTATATCTATGAACGAGCGATGGCTGCAGCCGCCAAGGTTGGGCAACAGCGTGGATGGAAAGATGCACAAGATGTAAGCCGCCAAAATAAGGAAGCGATAACCAATGATTGTCTTTCCGTTTTGGCTAAGATGCCGTACTTTGATTGGGGACTATACACAAAATGTCTCACGCAAATGGGATATGATGTCAAACTGCAATCCGACAATAAAGGACAAGTGCGTGGCTATGCCATCAAGCGTGGTAACTCCATTTACAAGTCCTCGGAGCTTGGCAAAGGTCGTTGTCTGATGCCCTCAAAAATCGAAAGCACTTGGGCAAAACTGCATCATCAAGAATTGGAGAAAACAGTTTCAACTCCAACAAAGAATACCCAACAACCAAAGATTATGACTGTACCCCAACCCATGCCTACTGCGGACAACACTCCAAAGATACGTCACTTCGACTTCTATACGGACGAGTTTCATCATTACCCTGTTGATATTCCTCAGGAGTGTCTGGATATCATCGACAAGAATATAGCTTTGGATGCCGACAATGTGTTTGCCAAGATAGGTGACGTGCAGAAGACAGCCATTCTTCTCTTTGCTGAATACATTGATGCTGCCACAACCATTGCCGTCCAGTCTGGCGGTGGCGGAGGTGGTGCAACCTCTGGTTGGGGACGAGACAAGGACGAGGATGAACTGTCTTGGGCGTATCGTTGCGCTATGATGGCTAATCGACTGTGCAGACCTCGCAAGAAGCAAGGGTATGGCAGATAACCGAATGTTCAACCAACAGGACTGATATTATGCCAATAGGTAAAAGTAAAATCTCAGATATGGATTTCGGTTCTTTCGAGAATACGATTGACAAAAACATTGAAACGGACAAGGCTTCTGACAAATTTGACCAACAACTTCAAGCCTACAAGGATGCTGGCAATAGTTTGACTTTGGCAAAAAGTGGCGTTGAAATGGCTACTGCTTCCATGCATGAAGCAAAAGACAAATTGAGTGAAGCCTCAGATAAAGCGAATACTGTCACCAAAGCTATTGAAGCCTACATCGGCAAAGTAAAAGACATAACTGTCAAAGCTAAGGTTGATGATGCCGATATGGAACAGGCAATCAACAACAGGAAGAAACTCGTTGAGGATGAGTCCAAACTTCTTGAAGACCACCGAAAGGCGAATAAGGAAATCCTCACTCGCCATTTCTATGATATGTCTAATATGATGTCAAGAAATGAAGGAGTTTGGTTGTCAAACGGTTGGGTAAAGACTTTGCTTTGGATATTCTTGCCGTGTTTCCTTTATACGGTCATTTCGATTGTTTATTTTGTTGCATCATACATAGACAAGTAAGCGGAGGATGGGGTGATTTGAGTTCACCTCATCCCCTTTAGACTGTCAATTCTTAATATCATCAAATGGTAAAGAATTGAATTTATCAAAATCAGAGTTGAATAATTTATCTTGTATCACACGATACTTTTCGAACTCTGACTCTGCAAAGCTCTTGGCAAATTCAGCAGAAACCTTTCCTGCATCATGTAATACGGCATCACCTCCAGCTTCAAGAATAATATCAATACGTTTAGCCCAATCTTCCATAGTCATTGGTATATGTCGATTTGCCATACGTTCAGCTAAATCAAGTACAGAGTTGACAAGTTTTCCCATATCTTCAAGTTCCACTTGTTTTAGATAGTTTTTGGCGATACTTACATCTGGCTTGACGATTTTACCATCAGGTGCATTTTCCCAAGTAGTCAATCCCATGTGTTCTTTCTCTGCATTGGCTCTTTCAACAATAAGTTCTGCTGCTGTATGCCCATGCACTGCATAATGCATCTTATTCTGAACTTTTTTATAGAACAAACGTGTGGTAGGTGCATCCTTATTGTAGTCAACAGCTGTAGCATATATATCCGTGAGCTTTTGGTAAAATCTTCGTTCACTCAATCTAATCTCACGTATCTCTGCCAGCAAATGCTCAAAGTAGTCCTCACCGATAAACGAGCCGTTCTCCATACGCTTCTTGTCTATGATATAGCCCCGAAGAGAGAACTGCCTAATGACATAGGTGCACCATTGGCGAAACTGTGTGGCACGGATGGAGTTGACTCGATAGCCCACCGAAATGATTGCATCAAGGTTGTAGAACAGCGTGTTGCGTCGCACCTCTCTCACACCTTCCTGTTGAACTACCGAGATTTTCTCGGTAGTTGCCTCCTTGTTCAATTCATTTGTGTCATATATGTTTTTCAGATGCAAACCGATGTTATCTGCGGAGCAGTCAAAGAGCATAGCCATGGCCTTTTGGGTAGCCCACACTGTTTCATCTTTGTATAGCACTTGTATGCCTTGTTCCTTACCTTCTGCCACGAAAGTCAGGAATTCCATCGTACTGTTTCGTATTTCAAATTTCTTTGCCATTGCTTATTCCTTTTTTATGGACTGGTTGACACGTTTATTCACGTATGTTGTTTGTTTACCAAAAGGAAAGTGTGCTTTTAATCAGATTGTTTCTATCTTGTCAAATATGAACAAGAAGATTACTTTTTAAATTTCTTGCCACGGCGTATATAAACCTGTCCTTTCTGTGGCATGTCAATGATGCGACCGTTGAGATCATAGCATACATCCGATGACGGAGATAGCAAGTAGTCAAGATTGTCCGTCACAGACTTGACGTCTGTAAGGAAGTCTGTTGGTTCGATATACCAGAATGATGCGGCATTGCCAGAAGGCGAAGCTGCCAGCCAAGGTACAATACGCACATTGTCATTTGAGAGGTGCAGATAGGAATAAGTGTTGTTGGTAGGGTTCGTACACTGTATGTTGCTAAGCCCCTGCGTGTTGCTTGAAACACGGAACACCCCAGCACCATCTTTTGTAGTAGTAAGCACCGACCGTTTTTCGACATCAAGGGTTGGACCAACCATGCTCTGCTCAAAAGCCTTGTTTATGAGGAAAAATGTTTTTGTACCGTCTGCAGCCTGTTCGAAACGCCAAAGAGCCTTATCGGTATTTGAATTAGTACTTGTGCCGAGTTCAGCTGCTGTGTTTGCATTAAGCAGGTAGTTTCCTGAGCCACGTCCGAAATTGCGTATGAGGTAATAGCGTCCTTCGTCAACTTCTACACGCGGAGCCATAGAAATGGCACGATTCAGAGCCTCGTATTTCTGACGTGAAGGCTGATTGGAATAATCCTGATAGGCATCATTTACAAGACTTGCGGCCTCGGCTGTATATTGACCTACAAAAGTGCCGACATTCCCGCCAGAAGTCATATCGTCAACCATTTTCTTTACACCAAGTGCGGTCAGACTGTCGCCATCAACATTCGGGTTGTAGGTGTAAGCAGAGTCTGTAATCTGCTCTATAGAGTAATTCTTATAGACAATGTTATAACCGCCACCCGAAGTGCCATAGGTATCTTCTTCATAAATGAAACCGATAGTATTGTTCTTCTGCCATGTCATGCTGCTATAAGCACTGCTGATATAAGAGCTCTGATGACGACCGTCCCAATTCTTGGCAATAGAATCTGGAGTGCGATAGTCTGACAGCGTTTCCAACTCCTTGTAATAGATACCAACATTGGTGCGTCCGCTTCCAAACGGCAAGCTCTGTAGGAGCAGGAACATGTTCTTGTTATCTACCTTGCGGGTTACAGGCACAAGCATGACTTCACCATTGCAAGCATTAGAGATGGCAGTGACGCCATTATTGCTGCTACCGGAGAAGGCCACTTGTCCCCAGCTACCTTCCGCTTTCTCTGTATCAACAAATGTAAAGATGTTGAAATTGCGTCCGCCGTAACAACGGCTTGAAAGGAGAACGCTACCATCTGGCAACTCCTCGGCCTTTGGTTCATCGCCACCTGGCACTGGACTATAGTCGCAACCTCCGAGGAACTCCCAAGTCTCACCGAAGTCATCGGAATAGAGCGCCCAGTTGGCGGTTTCACTGCTGCCCTGACGACAACTGCTACCAACACAGTAGAGTCTATAGTACTTGCCCACTTTAGTCTTGGTACTCTGACATATCTTGCCGCCACCTACAAACCACCCACGTATTGGCCCATAGACACTATTGTCAAACTTGGAATAGACAAACTTCTCATCGATATAATCTGGACCAGTCCACGTTTCTCCATTATCATTGCTGTACCAACGCGCCCATCCTAAATGATTGTTGCGAGTACCGCTAAAGAAGCCTGGAGTGCCAGAACATGAAGTTATTAACATGCGAGAACTTTCTCTGTCGCCCACGATGCAGGGGTCACCAAAGCCTGTTTCCTGATGTCCGACGGCAATTTTGTTGTCGCCAGTCATTACAGCAGGCTTAATAATCTCATCCCACGTCTTGCCATGGTCACGACTGCGACGAATGTGGAGGTCTATTCTGCCGCTACCGATATCTGCACGGCTGAAACGGTAATCTGCCACTGCGACAACAGTTCCATCATAAGCGGTGGCTATAGCTGGAATACGGTAAGGTATTGCCCCCGTTGTCTTTGTGGGGAAGACCTCAAACTGCGGTTCGGCAGGTCTGGTGGCCTTGCGTACAGTAACGAGGAAGTCTGTGATATCTATGCCTGCATTTGCACCTGCCAGTTGGAATGAAGTTGTCGTTTCATTGATATCCTGACAGTTTACATTCTGCACGTCAGACCTTGATACATACTCGTTTCCAGAGGCATCAGTAAGAGTTACGGCAACATCTCCCGACTTGGCAAAGCCAAAACTATAGGAATTAATAATGTAGCCTGCTCCTGCAGTTATGGTATATTTTTGTGGATTGTTCACACCACGGTAAGCTTGAATGCGAGTGCTATTTGAATTTGATACATGCATGTTGTTACGTCCTGCATCAAGAACGAGTTTGGGTTCAACAGCTGTTGAAGTCCAAGTTTGTGCATATGTGCCGCCAGAGGACGTAAACGAGCCCTTACTCATGTTTACCGCCATGGTACGCTGTGCCCATTTCCACTGTATGCTACTGCCAGCATCTTTGCCCGTACTCCAAAAAGCAAACTTGCCGTTTCGATTGTTCACTTTGTTGTTTTCGTAACCTTTTTCATACATATAATAAGCCTCAACATTAGCGCCCAAATCTGTGCTTGGGGCAAATTGCCACTTGGCTATGTAATCTGCAGGAATATTGTTTTTATCAACCATTACAGGATATGACTCTCCGCCCGTTGTACCGAGCATAGCCACTGGAGCAGCAAGCACTTTGCCCGGACCAGCATCTTTATTATAAATGGTGTATCCGTCCGCGTCATTGCCCATGCGATACCAAAGGTCGGCATCAGAATATTCAGTCTTGGTTGAGGAAAGTGAGATATACGACTCTGTGCCGTTGTTGCTGATATAGAGCCCAGCAGCACCTATTTGCATAGTATACCAATCTATGTCTGTTTCCCAATCAACATTGAGTGATGCGTCATAAATCTCACCATCATTGTTTTCTGTAACATCACCTAAGGTATAGACGTTAGAGAACTTATCGTTATAACCTAAGGTTCCTGCACCCCACTTGTTCCATGAGCCGTCAGCGTTCTGCACAAATGTTCCAGCCGAAGTGCCATCGGCACGTTTGGCAGTCAGCATCTTGCCACCAGCCATTACCGAAACGTCAGTCAGTTTAAAGCAACAATATATAGAGTCAAACTCCTCTATAAGCCCGGAATTACCGTTATAGCCACTGTCATTGCCCTTCCAGACCAAGTACATGTCCGTTGCCACATTCTTGAATGCATAGATGTTGGCACCCTTTTTTATAGCCACAAACTTGGCTCTGCTACCATAACTTTTTGAAGCCAGAGCATTACTTGCACCAATCATAAGGGTAGCATTGTCTGCATAAAGCGGATAGCAAACACCGCTCTTTTGGCGATTGGTTATGGTATAAATACGACCATCTTCAATGACAGAAGCACCAGCCTGTGCCTTGCCTCTGACAATTTGAATTGGCGTAGGCTCTTCTTTCACGGCTACGTCTGTAACGTCAGTGAGAAGCCACTGGCAACCAGTGTCAGTGCGGTCTTGCGCATTGGTGCCACTGGTAAACCAATTGTAGACAGGATAACTACTCAACGTTGTAGCATTGAGTTGGCAAGTATTTGCACTGTGAATGATATACAATCCCAGATTGTCCGCATATTCCACAGTCCAACCTGCATTGGGAACAGTTTCTGTCAGCATGATTTGCTTGTTGTATTGCGCAGAAGGATCCATATAGGCCTCTGTTCCCACATTCTTTATATTAAATGTTCCGTCAGAACGGCTTTCAAAAGTCCAGCGGAATGAAGCATAGCCAGGATTATTGACAGCAGAACTAACAGAACCACCATTTGCATAAGCGAACAAGCCACTTCGGAACGGGGTGTTAAGCGTGAACTGTCTGTTTGCAACATTAGCTGCCGTAGGAGTATTTATGTCTTTCTTGAGTTGTGTCATCAAAGAATTTAGTTCTTTAGCTTTAGCCAGAATGTCAGACAATGCTACATTGTCACCAGAAAGCAAGGCTTCAGTCTCAGACACTTTTGCAAGAAGACCTGCTACCGCACTTTGACTATACTGACCGATTTCGTCTCCCACCTTGACAGCGTCAGCCGCAATAAGAGCCTTGTTTAGTGCAGTGCGTGCCGTAAATTCGTCCTTAAGATTTTGTGCTTCGTTGTCAGAAATTACCGTACAGCCATCAACAAAGGTTGCCAACTTACGAGCAACAACAATATACCCCATGCCATAGAGATAGTTGCCCGTGAAATATTTTTTATCAGTAACACCATCTGATGTTGCAAGATCTGTATAGATGTCAATGTATGTGAGACGTTCGTCTTCATTGGCCTTACCCTGTAACCACGAATTGAATTCTGTAATACGGTCGTTGGCCGAAGATGTCGGCATAAGGCTAACTAAAGCTATTGGTGTTGAGGGAGCATTTTCCTTTAATTTCTCAACAATAGCAGTGTATTTGGTCTTGACAGCATCGAGATCTGTCGTTCCGTTAATATCTTCTGTGCCAGTATAAAGAATAATCTTAGCGGGGGTTTGGCGCACCACGCCGTTATCACCATTGGCAAAGGCAGCATCTACAAGACGACTTACTGCGTCTATGTTGCCTCCGTATCCCCACCAGGACCCTCGGTTTTTCACATTCTTGTTATTAAGCAGTTCGTTCCACTCTCCATTCTTGACCATTTCGTCACCAAAGAACAAGACATCCGTTGACTTAATTGGCAACACGCTGAAATATGTTGCGCGCATAGCATTGGGACCACTAAGGCCTGCCGTGCTTTGAATGGTCTCGGTGTTGGCTGGATAAGACGGTTCTATCCCGACATAATCTTTAATGGCATCAACCCACACTTTGTAGCCATAGGCCTCAAGGTGCAGTCTGTCAAGAGAATAAGGAGAACCGTTGAGTATTCCTGACATTTTAGAGTACAAGTCCACATATGTAATCTTCTCGTCACCCTCAGCAATAGCCTGAATCAGTTTGTTTGTTGCCTGAATGGTTTTCAGAGTTTTGTACTTTTGGTCGTATGCAGGCAAGATGCTCTGCAAATAGATTTCTGTCTTAGGACTTTCCCTGCGGATAATCTTTACAGTTTTGGAAATGTTGTCGGCAATAGACTGTTCTCTGTAGTCTGTGCCCAAATCGTTGGTGCCTATCTTAATAAACACCTTGGCCGGCTTAAAGCGCGCCCAACTTTCGACGTTGTCGAGCACCTCAAAACTATAGCCGCCGGAGTTGCCGCGGTTAACAACACGCGGGTCGTTGCCGAAAGCCTCGGTCCAAACATGCATGTCGGTAATGGAATTGCCGACAAATACAATGGCATTTTCAGGCAACTTCATAACCTTCCACGAATCATAACGATGGTTACGAAAGGCTTCGTCTGCCATAACGCCCTGCAGTACTGAAAACAGTATTGCTGCAGCGAGGTAGAGAGTCTTGAATTTCATAGTATTATAAATTTAATTAGTAAAAAGAATGTCCTCTTGCGGAGTATGATTGATGCGGCAGTGCCGTAATCAGATGTTGGCAATGCGGATGATGTCAGCAAACACTCCCGCCGCTGTCACATCTGCACCAGCACCATAGCCCTGTATCACCATGGGATATTGTTTGTAACGATTGGTGGTAAGAAGCACCATATTATTGGAGTCTTCCAGATGATAGAACGGATGGCTTCTGTCAACAGGCGTGAGAGCAACAGTAGCCTTGTCATCTTCCCACCGTGCAATAAAACGCAGTTTTTTGCCTTCCTGCTCCAAGCGTCTGCGTTCCTCCTCAAACGGTTTGTCAAGTTGCCCCACTATACTAAAGAAGTAATCCGTATTGCCTTCAAAATATTTAGCATCCATAAACGGTGTAAGCTGAACGTCATCAATGTCAAGCTTGTGTCCAGCTTCACGGGCAAGTATCACCAACTTCCTAACCACATCCTTTCCACACAAATCCTGTCGAGGATCCGGTTCGCTAAGTCCAGCCTCTTTTGCCATGCGGACAGTTTTGCTAAACGGACTGTCGGCCGAGATGTTGTTAAAGATATAGTTGAGAGTGCCACTAAGCACAGCCTCAATCTTTATAACCTCGTCGCCACTGTCACACAAGTCGCTTATGGTCTTGATGATAGGTAGCCCAGCCCCCACGTTGGTCTCATATAGGAACTTCACGCCCTTGTCGAGTGCCGTCTGTTTAAGACGTCTGTATTTTTCATAGGGTGACGATGCCGCAATCTTATTTGCCGCCACCACAGAGATATTGTTGTCAAGCAACGTTTCATATAATTCAGCTATGTCAGCATTTGCTGTGCAGTCAACAAACACGGAATTGTATAGGTTCATAGAAATGAACTTACGACAGATGGCCTGCGACGAGCTGTTGTATCCTTTGCGTTCAACAAGATTGAGAATATCAGTCGTATCGATGCCATTAGCGTCAAAGTAGCATTTGCGTGAGTTTGCCACCCCAACGACATTAAGCCTCAACCGCCTCTTGTGCATCAGCGAGTCATGCTGTTCGTGCAACTGACGGAACAAACTACCACCGACAGTACCTATTCCACACACAAAAAGGTTCACAACTTTATACTCGCTCAAAAAGAAGCTGTCGTGAATGACACTAAGAGCCTTCGTGAGTTGGTGTTTCTCCACCACAAGCGAAATGTTCATTTCTTGGGCACCTTGGGCAGAAGCGATTACATTTACACCGTTGCGTCCCAACACACTGAATAATTTGCCTGCGATGCCAAGCCTGTGCTTCATCGGTTCGCCCACAACAGCAATTGTTGCAAGGTTATCAATGATTTCAATAGGGTTTAGCGCACCTGTCTCTATCTCCTTTGCCAATTCCTGACTCAGCACCTCCTTGGCTTTGATGGCATCCTCATGGGTAAGGCAAAGCGACGTACTTGTCTCAGATGAAGTCTGCGCCACCATAAATATGCTTATGCCATTGTTTGCCAAGATAGAGAAAATTCTGCGGTTTATACCAATTACACCGACCATACTCATGCCACTCACGTTGATGAGGCTGGTATCGTTGATAGAGGTCATGCCCTTTATTCCATTAGGACAGTTATTATCTACGGTGTCGCTGATTACACTTCCCTTAAGCTCCGGATGAAATGTATTCTTAACATAGAGAGGAATGCGCTTGGCGAATACAGGGAAGATTGTCGGAGGATAAATAACCTTAGCACCAAAATTGCACAACTCCGTAGCTTCGCTATAAGTTAGATGCTCTATAGTATATGCAGAAGGAATAATGCGTGGGTCAGCAGTCATAAAGCCATCTACGTCTGTCCATATTTCAAGAACCTCGGCATTAAGTGCTGCAGCAATGATAGCCGCTGTGTAATCACTGCCGCCACGACCAAGTGTAGTGGTGATGCCAGACTCAATGTCGCTGGCAATAAACCCAGGCACAACAGCAATACCCTGTAGTGTAGCAAACGTCTCGACTATTTTTTTGTTGGTAGCATTGAACTCTACTGTAGTTGCCGCACCTTTTTTCTCTGTAAAGATAAACTCACGCGAGTCATAGAGGGCACGGCCGTCCAAATATTGCCGCACTATGCGCGAACTGCACCTCTCACCATAACTCACTATGGCGTCGGCAATTTTCGGAGTCACGTCCTTAATAAGAAAAACACCGCGCAAAATACCGCCAAGCTCCTCAAACAGTTCTCCAAGTTGCTCTTTCAAGGTTGCATTCTTTTGAGCATCGTCTATTATCGAATCGATATGCGCATGATGCGTGTCGATAATTTCCTGCAACACAGCCTTGTATTCAGCATTTCCATTTGCAGCTAACTCTGTAACCTTAACCAAGTTGTTTGTCACAGTCTTCAAAGCCGACACAACAACCACAACGGGCAACGCCTCGCCCTCTGCAATCTTCTTTATATTTTTTATGCCCTCCAGTGTTCCAACCGAAGTGCCACCAAATTTCAGGACTTTCATCAACTATAATTTCCGTTTGAATTACAAAAATAATTATTGTGGCAAATTTAATAAATCTTATTTATATTTCACTTACAATTACCACATAAATTTATGATAATTAGACACAAACGGGCAGCAGGCCTCCTATTTCCCATCACACCGCAATGCACAGAACTATACCATATTGGCGAATAAAAGAGGAAAGCACAGAAAGATGTACTCAACAAGCCATAGCTTAAAAACAAGAGAAAAAAATCGACAAGGTCGTTTTTTATGACTAATTTTGCGAAAATTGCTACATATGCCTCTTGTCTTTAACTGCGAAACATACAGCGCCCTCTGCAGAATGCCAAACAAACATATCATTTTAGGTATCAAAAGCAAGGAAACACGCTTGTACACTTCCCTGAACGATATTCCTGAAGATGCTTCTGGATTCATTGTCGCCCCATTTCTGTCAAGCAGACAGATTCCTACATTTCTTTTTGAGGGCATCGAAACTACAAGTCTACCTCTTCCACAAGAGCCAGCAGAGGTTGCGGAGGGACACGCCAAAAGCATCTGCAGCCAAGAGAAATATGCCACAGCCTTTGAGTACATAAAACGTGCCATTGATGCAAAAACGGTACAAAAAGCCGTTCTCGCCCGTTCCGAAGATATTAGCGGACTGGCAGTAGACATCAACAAGCTTTTCATCAAAGCATGCCACACATACCCCCATTGTTATGTTGCTCTTGTTGACGTGCCAGGTCACGGGCAATGGCTGACTGCAACTCCGGAACTGCTATACAAGACCGATGTTGACCATATGGGGCATACAACTGCATTGGCCGGAACAATGCCATGGACAGACATTGAGGACGGAATATCCTGGTCTGGCAAAAACCTTGAAGAACAAAGAATGGTGGAAGAATTCATCATGTCACAGCTTAAAAACAGCTCCATCTCATTTACAACAGAAACCCCGCATACCGTGAAAGCTGGAAATCTGGCACACTTAAAGACAGACTTTACATTAGATGCAGACAACCATAGCCCCATTGAAATAATACGCCTGCTCCACCCCACCCCAGCCGTTGCTGGGGTGCCACGAAACAAGGCAATAGATATAATCAGAGAAGCAGAAGGTGCAGATTTTAGACAATACTATGCCGGATTTACCGGATTCATAAACAATGAGGAACATCACACGGCTTGCTTTGTTTCTTTGCGATTGTTGTGCAGCAAAGCAAACAACCTGACACTGTATGCGGGTGGGGGCATTCTGCCCCAAAGCTCAATGAATCAGGAATGGTCTGAGACTAAACTGAAACTTGGCATTATGAAACGGTTGCTTGGCTGTCAAAAGCACACTGAGCAGCATATATGATTTTACAATTTTATTACCATGTTTAGTAGCAAAGAGAATGTGAACAACCTGACTGCAATGCTAATTAACGCAGGAATTAAGGACATCGTTGTCTGTCCTGGAAGCCGCAATGCAGTTCTTGTACATAACTTTTATGAAGCTTCGCTGCTATGGAAAAGTTTCAGGCTACACTCCATCACTGACGAACGGAGTGCCTCTTTTTTTGCCATAGGCATTTGGCTTGCAACAAAGAAACCCGTTGTGATATGTGTCACATCAGGCTCCGCACTGCTTAATACCATACCAGGCGTAGCAGAAGCCTGTTATCGGCATATACCACTCGTGATTATCTCTGCCGACCGCCCCCCACAATGGATTGGGCAACTCGATGGACAGACCATAATACAGCCCGATGCACTCTATCCCTATGCTCATTGCATACAAATGGATGAACAGCCATCAACCGTTACCGTACCAGCATACGATCCGCAAACCCCTCTACATATCAATGTTCCCATCAGCGAACCCTTGTTTGACTTTAATACGAAGAAACTTCCCACCCCTGACTTCTCGTATTTTGAGCAGTGGCCACAATATGATAATGGAATTGACAAACTCCACGAAATAGCCGCACTCATCAACAAGGCAAGTCTGCCCGCCGTCATAGTCGGACAATATGAAGAAGGGCCCATTAATTCGCTTATAGAACTTGACAAACAAGACAAGCTACTGTTGCTGCCCGAAATCATCAGCAACCAGCCCGGTGCAGAACGTACCGCTTGGATTGAGTCGGTAGAAGCCGAGGGTATAGCGATGCCTGATCTGATAATCCATATAGGCGGGGCACTTGTAAACAAGTGGCTGAAAATTAAGTTGCGCCAGCAGTCTGCTCTCAAAGTAATCAGAGTTGACCAGACAGATGAAAACCCAGACACATTTTCCCACCTTGAAATTAAAGTGAAATATAATGAGGCGAAGTTTTTCGATGCGTTGCTACCTTTAATTGAAAAACATGAATGTGTTCGTGATTTCAAGAAAGGCATAGCAACAAAAGACATAAGACCATCGTCTGTAAAAGAACAAGCCATTTCTGCCCTTTGGCATGAAATAAGTAATTCCATGACAGATAATGGAGTTACCGTATTCTTGGGAAACAGCACAGCAGTAAGGGCGGCCTCAAGGTCTTGCAACTCTGGCAACATTCCGATATATTGCAATCGGGGCATAAACGGAATAGAAGGAAGCCTGTCTGTGGCGGCAGGTTACTCCGTAGCAACAGACAAAGACGTTTATGCCATTGTGGGAGACCTAAGCTTCTTCTATGATGTCAATGCGCTGTGGAACCCGTCATTAAAAGGCAACTTGCATCTTCTTCTGCTCAACGACCACCGAGGAGGAATCTTTTCAAGACTGCCAGGGTTGAACTCCTCGCCTGCTCTCGACAACTTCATTTCAGGACAACATGATGCCAATGCATACGGCATTGCCCTCAGCTATGGCTGTTCCTATTTAAAAGCAGACAGCAATAAGGGCTTTTTGAAAGCTCTTAAAGACTTCATCGGGAACAACGACAACAAAACGAACAAACCTATAATTCTGGAATATGACACGAATTTGGAACAAGATCAAAGATTTTAAAGAAATCCTTTTTGAAGAACATCATGGCATTGCCAAAATCACCATCAACCGTCCGCGTTACCGCAACGCCTTTACGCCGTTGACAGTATCAGAAATATCAAAAGCCCTCGCACATTGCCGCGAAGCACAGAACATAAGTGTAGTTGTCCTCACAGGAGCCAATACCCCACGCGAGGGCGGCATGACAGAAGAAGACTACCTCAAAACACAAGCCTTCTGCTCGGGAGGTGACATGAACGTAAAAGGCAAAGGCGGCTATGTCGGCACAGACGGAGTGCCTCGTCTCAATGTGCTTGACGTGCAAAAACAAATACGGACCCTGCCCAAGCCTGTCATTGCCATGGTCAACGGTTTTGCCGTAGGCGGAGGACACGTGCTTCACTTGATGTGCGACATTACCATTGCCTCAGAAAACGCCATGTTTGGGCAGACAGGCCCCAAGGTTGGAAGTTTTGACGCGGGATTTGGTGCGTCATATCTTGCACGCATTGTAGGTCAGAAAAAGGCACGCGAGATCTGGTTTATGTGCCGACTATACACAGCCCAGCAGGCCGAGCAGATGGGCATGGTCAACAAAGTGGTGCCTTTTGTCAGGCTTGAAGACGAGGTGGTGGATTGGGCAGAAACAATGATGGAACGATCACCGCTCGCTCTGCGCATGATAAAGGCAGGACTTAATGCTGAACTTGATGGCCAGGCAGGCATACAGCAACTGGCAGGAGACGCCACGATGCTTTACTATATGCTTGACGAAGCCCGAGAGGGAGGTCAGGCGTTTCTTGAAAAACGCAAACCCAATTTCAAAAAATACCCCAAACTACCATAACAGAAGTATACAAACATGGAATATTCCATCGAACCCGTCACATTAAATTTCAAAACCCCAGCTGGCACGAGTCGGGGCATATACCACACACGCAAAGTCTGGTATATTCATCTTCAAGACGGAACATACCATGGCATCGGCGAATGCGCTCCGCTTCACGACCTTTCGTGTGACTACCAACCCGACATGGAGAGCATCATTGACAACGCATGCCGCAAGCTTACAGTCACAGGTAAGATAGATTATTCTTCGCTCTCCTGTATGCCATCGGTTGTCTTTGCCCTCGAAACAGCATTGCTGTCACTCGAAGGAAGCCGACACGGTGATGACCTCAGGCTGTACGACAACAGTTTCACACGATTAGAGAGTGGCATTCCTATCAACGGGCTTATATGGATGGGAAGTTACGAAGAAATGTCTGAACGCATTGAAGAGAAACTTAGACAGGGATTTAAGTGTATAAAAATAAAAATTGCGGCCATTGACTATGACAAAGAAATTGAGTTGCTCTCAAATCTACGAAAACGCTTTCCTGTCGAACAGCTGCAAATCAGGGTTGACGCAAACGGAGGCTTCAAACCTCAAGAAGCACCAGAGGTATTAAAAACTCTCCACTCCCTTAGAATCCACAGCATTGAACAGCCCATAGCCGCAAAACAATGGGAAACAATGGCTGCTCTCTGCAAAAATAGTCCCATACCCATTGCGCTTGATGAAGAACTTATTGGCATTAACACTATAGAAAGAAAACAGGCACTTCTTGACATCATCAAGCCACAGTTCATTGTACTTAAGCCGACCCTCCACGGAGGTCTGCGAGGGTGTGAAGAATGGATAAGCCAAGCAAAACAACGCAACATAGGCTATTGGGTGACATCTGCCCTTGAGAGCAATGTCGGACTCAATGCCATAGCACAATGGACCGCAAAGATTGGCAGCACATACATGCCACAAGGATTGGGTACGGGGCAGCTTTTCACAACAAATTACGAACCGGCTGACCTTGAGATAAAAGGCGAATTTCTATGGTACAAATCCGAGAGACAACGCAACTTCAACAAAGAGGTGCAGGAGTTTAGCAACGAATGGAACTGTCCAAGCGAAACCATACCGATGCAGACATCTGGCTCAACGGGTAAACCAAAAATCATCCATGTAAAAAAAACTGAAATGATAGCCAGCGCAAAAGCCACCATTGAATTTCTCGGACTGAAACCTGGTGACTCCGCTCTGCTTTGTCTTCCCCTAAAATACATTGCAGGTAAGATGATGGCAGTCAGAAGCATTGTCGGCAATATGCGACTGATTCCTGTATACCCCTCTGCCAGACCATTCCGAACACTGACCGTGCCACCCATCTTTGCCGCAATCACACCACAACAGGCAACCGAAAGCCTTCGGTACGAACACGATACAAACATCATGAGCCACACAAAAGTCATTATTATCGGTGGAGGACCTGTTCCGACAAAAACAGAAATGCAGCTATACTCTTTCCCAAATAAAATTTACAGCACCTATGGTATGACTGAGACCCTCTCTCACATTGCGATGCGCAGAATCAACGGCCAAGAGGCATCCCCATGCTACACACCAATGAAAGGTGTAAGCGTGTCACTGACAGAAAGCAACAGGCTGGTTATACATGCACCGAAGATTAACAAGAACATTCTGACAACCAACGATATTGCCACCATCCATCCCAATAATACGTTCACGATTGAGGGGCGCATTGACAACACGATATGTTCTGGAGGCATAAAGCTACAACTTGAAAGTATTGAGCAACGACTGCAAACAGCTCTGGACTTCCCCTTTGTGCTGACATCAGTTGAAGACCAAACTCTGGGCGAAAGTCTTGCAATGCTTTATGAAGGCTCGCATGCGCCCGAAGACATTAGAATACGATGCAAGGCATGTCTCAACAAATATGAAGTGCCACGCCACATTCTACACACCGACAAGATTCCGCTCACTCCAACGGGCAAGCCCGCCCGCATACTGGCCAAGCAATTGGCGAAAAGTATTGTCAAACTTCCCTGACAGCCTCCTGCAGTTCCCGAAGTCTTTCAATAGGACACTCGCTCCCCCACACATCGCCCAACACTGCACACCCACCGAAGCCCATTCGGGCTACAAGGGCAATATTGTTGCGGCAGACTCCGCCAAGCGCAATAACCTTTGAATCTATCACCCCACACAAAGATGCCTCATTTATTTCTGTCTCACTGAAAGCTGAGAGGTAGCCACACTTGGATATGCTGTCAAACACAGGGCTCAGAAACACATAATCATAGAACGGCTTGCAATTTGCAACCTCCTGAAGCGAGTGGCATGAAAAAGACCGTGTTCCCTTGAAATTGTCGATATTCAACTTGCGTCCCTTCCCAAGATGGGCACCACACAACCCGAATTTCCCTACAAACTCAAAATGGCTATGCACCACTATTCTGCAAAGCCATTCGCTGGCGATGCCCAGCAGAAAACACTCCAACTGGGCTGCCGTAGCATTGGGCTTGCGCAAATGCAGTGTTTCAAGGCCATTAGAAAACATTGTGTTCACTAATGCGGTCTCGCCATCAAAGAAAAACGGCTGTGTGATGAGAAACAACTTCATTGATGTTGCTGTGCCTTGAGGTCAAAGGATGCGTCCCAGTCTTTCCACACTGGCACCCTGCCCAATTCGAGCAGACGTGCGCATATTTCGTGTGCCGAACGGTCATCATTAACCGAAAATTGATCCAAGGCCTCCGGATAAGTATAGTAACCTCCTGGTTGCGTCTTACTCTCGGCACTCATGGTGGTTACGCCAAGCGTTGCCATATTGTCACGAATGGTTGCCGGCTCTCTTGTAGAATAGGAAATATCCACATCGTGGTCAAAAATGCGCATAGCAAATGTAACCTGTGCCAGCTGCCGGTCAGTCATAACCGAATTGGGCTGGAAACCTTGGTTTTCGGCTGGCCTCATGCGTGGGAAATTGACACTGTATTTAGTGCGCCAGTAGTGCTTCTGCAAATAGCGCAGATGGCGTGCCATCATAGTTATGTCAGTGCGCCACTCACGTTCCAGCCCAATAAGCACTCCCATGCCTATTGAATGAACACCGGCCTGCCCCATGCGGTCAAACGCATTTACACGCCACTCAAATTTGGACTTCATGCCACGAGGGTGATAGATGTTGTAATTTTCCCTATTGTAGGTCTCTTGAAAGCAGATAACACCGTTCATGCCATGATACGTCAGCTCACGGTAGTCTTCTGCACTCAATGGCTGAACCTCTATTTTTATATTTGAGAAATAACGTTTTGCAATGTCTATACTCTCGGCCAGATATGGAACTCCTGCCTTGGCGGGATTTTCACCCGTAACGATAAGAATGTTCTCAAATGGGGCGAGCTTCTTTATAGCCTTATATTCGTTTTCGATCTGTTCGGGAGTAAGTATGACCCGCGCCATCGGATTCTGTATATGAAAACCACAGTAAACGCACGAGTTCGTACACGAATTGGTAATATACAACGGTATGAACATTGACATCACTCTGCCGAAGCGTTCCTCGGTGTAGTGACGGCTAAGCTGTGCCATCGTCTCAAGATAAGGTTCGGCAGCTGGTGAAACCAAAGCCATAAAGTCATCGACATCACAATGCGTTTTGCCAAGGGCACGACGTACATCCGCATCGGTCTTGTCATATATTTGTCGGGTCAAACTGTCCCAATCTGTTCCTTCTATTTCGTCTGAAAACATTTTGTTATTATTTTATTTCGATTTACAAGGTCGGAAAGCGTATTCTTCAAGACTCTTGATGGTCGGATTGTCACCACACAGCACACAGTCCGTATTCTTATCTATATGAAGAGTTACCCATTCCATTGTCAAGGCATCAACACACAGGCACCGATCTGTCAGCAGATTGCCAGCGCCCGTGATAAATTTCACACATTCTGTAGCCTGCAGTGTGCCACAAACACCCGCAATGACACCAAGCACTCCGGTCATGGCGCAGGTTTCCACGTCTTGCTCTCTGGGAGGCTCTGGAAACAGGCAGCGGTAACATGCCGTACCCACCACGTGAGTCATCAACTGCAAACTGAAACGATTTATCCCTCCCATGCAGAAAGGTTTGTCCAAAAAGACACACGCATCATTTATCAGATATTTGGGCGAGAAGTTGTCCGTGCAGTCAATCACAAAGTCATAAGGACTGATGATTTCCATTGCGTTGTCACGGCTTAAGAAGCATTCATGCTGTTCTACCTCCACGTCAGGATTGAGTGCCTTTATCTTTTCAGCGGCCGACTCTACCTTCGGGCGTCCTATGTCAGCTGTGGTATGGATAATCTGGCGCTGCAGGTTTGAAAGGCTCACCACATCGCCATCAACGACACCAAGAGTTCCGACACCCGCTGCTGCAAGATATTCCAACACCGGTGACCCAAGACCGCCAGCCCCCACCACGAGGACTTTGGCGTCGAGCAGGTGTTCCTGGCCCTCGGCACCGATGCCTTCAAGAATCATGTGGCGGTTATAACGCCTTCTCTGTTCAGGTGTCATCATGTGTGTGATGCCGATGATGTCAATCCAGAAAACTTGTCAGCGGTGAACTTGCCGAAGCCTCAAGATTTACCGACGATACCGCCAGTCCGGCTTCAAAGGCTCTGCGTCCTGCCACAACAGCCTCCTTGAAGGCCACTGCCATTGCAACAGGATTGCGAGCTACAGCAATGGCGGTGTTGACCAAGCAGGCCGAAGCACCAAGCTCCATTGCCTCTGCGGCATGGCTCGGAGCACCTATGCCTGCATCAACAACTACAGGCACGTTGGCCTGCTCAATTATAATCTGCAGGAAGTCTCGTGTCTGCAGCCCCTTGTTTGTACCTATCGGAGCGCCCAGAGGCATAACGGCCGCAGCACCAGCTTCTTCCAGATGTTTGCAAAGTGTAGGGTCTGCCTGACAGTAGGGCAATACCGTGAAGCCCATCTTTACCAACTTCTCAGTAGCCTTAAGAGTCTCTACGCTGTCAGGCAAGAGATAGCGTGGGTCGGGATGTATTTCGAGTTTCAGCCACGGAGTGCCAAAAGCCTCACGCGCCATCTGGGCAGCGAAGACAGCCTCCTCGGCATCACGCACGCCACTGGTGTTCGGCAGAAGTTGCAGACCGGGAGTTTGGATATGCCCGACAAAGTCGTCATGCTCGTCACCAAGTTCCACACGCTTCATAGCAAGTGTCACCATCTCAGTACCCGACGCTTCTATGGCTTTTGTCATCAGGTCGTTGCTGCTGAATTTTCCAGTTCCCAAGAACAGGCGGGAGCCGAACTCCCTGTCTGCTATGATTAATTTCTCCATAATTTATTGTAATGTATATTTGACTGTCTATATTACTTGAGTTGTTCGTTCATTGTGCGCACCATGCTATGCATCACGCCAACAGGGTCAGCTGCGTTAATAACTGCACCAGAGACGGCAATGCCGTCCACACCCGTAGCCGTTATCGAGTCGATGTCATCCAAGGTTATGCCACCAACAGCCACCACTGGCACGGTCACACGTTCATCGTGCAAACGGCGCATAATCTCGGCCAGACCTTCAAGACCCAGTGTCTTGGCAAGTTTCTCTTTGGTTGTGGTAAAGCGAAACGGACCACATCCCAAATAGTCTGCACCGCGCTGACATTGCATCAGAGCCTCGTCGGGAGTGTTGGCGGTGGCACCTATTATATATTCTTCGCCCAGAATGCGGCGGGCCTGGTCTACAGGCATGTCACAAAGACCCAGATGCACGCCATCGGCTGAAATCTCCTTCACAAGTTCCACATGGTCGTCAATGATAAGGGTGGCATCATAGCGGTCACACAACTCGCGCATCTTGCGCCCGATTTCAATTATGACATCAGACACAGCGTTTTTCATTCTGAGCTGAATCCATCTGCAACCGCCCTTGAGAGCCAACTCCGCTTCCTGCAACTCGGTATACAACTGTGTCTTGTGAGTGATGAACTGCAGGCGGCCCCTGTGCTCAATCTGCTCCATTTCGTCTGTTGCCTTATCCACCACAAAAAGCTTTAAGGATAGTAATTCTCTGTGAAGGCTCAAGCCTAAACGTTTCCCACTGGGAGCGTGGTATCATCTCGTTGTCTACAGCCACTGCCACTCCCTTCTCCGGCAAGTTCTGCGAAGCTACCAGTTCAGCGAGCGTGGCGCACTGTATGTCCGTTTTCTTGTTGTTGACAAATACTATCATGTTGTTTTCACAGTTTGACTTTCACTTTCTTTGCCTTTGACTCATTCCACATGCGGTCAAGAGCCGTAACCACATAAGTATATTTCTGCTTACCACCGTTGTAGGCAAGTTTCACAAAGGGGTCAGAAGTCACAGCAATAATTTTTGCAGCGTCATCGAGATTCACTTTCTCACCCTTTTCAAATCTGTACACCACAAAGCGCACCGCCCTTTGCATTTCATCCTTGGCTGTGTGTTGAAGCCACACAAGCACTGGGCCATCGTTTGTCCAAATGACCTTTGCACCTTTCACCTTCTTAGGAGCTATATCGTCCTTGAAGGGCATAGGCGGCACCAATGCCGGATATTTGTGATAGCGGCCCTGAAGAGCATCGGCAATGTAACCAACATTGTTGGCAACAGCAGCAGAATACCACATGCAACTGCCACTGATGCCAGGCAAAGAACGCTGAAGCTTCATTTTCGCATCCAGCTGGTTGATGTTAGGGTTGCTCATGTCATGAGCTCTGACGGTGCGTTCCACGTCCTGGCCCACATAAAGAGGACGGGCTGCCATAAACTTGGCCCACCATCTTACGAGGGTGTCATAATCTGCCGTCTTGTGACCGATTTCCCAATATATTTGAGGTATGTTGTAATCAACCCAACCCTTGCTTGTCCACAGAAGCACGTCAGCATAAAGGTTATCATAGTTCTGCAGTCCACCAGTGTTGCTTCCAGGCACCTCGCCACCAGACCTCTGATTATGATAGATGCCAAAAGGTGACACACCGAATTTTACCCAAGGCTTGATGCGCTTAATTGTTTCGTGGAGGTCATGGATAAGTCTGCTGACATTATCGCGTCGCCAATCCTGTATTGTAGCAAAGCCCGCACCGTCTCTGCCATAGTCCTCTGCATCTGGGATATCAATGCCAGATTCAGGATAAGGATAGAAATAGTCATCGATGTGAATGCCGTCAACATCATAGCGGCTGACAATGTCACTCACCACCTCGCAGATATAGTCACGGCATTCTCTAAATGCAGGGTTGAACAATATCAACTTGCCGTATCTGAAAAACAGTTCGGGGTTTTTATTATAAGGATGCGACACTGCCAAATCGGTTGTCGCAGCAGTCTTTGCCCTATAAGGATTTATCCAGGCGTGCAGTTCCATGCCCCTCTTATGACACTCGTTGACCATCCATTGCAGGGGGTCCCAAAGCGGAGAGGGCGGGACACCTTGACGGCCCGACAGAAAACGACTCCACGGTTCAAGCGGACTCGGATATAAGGCATCGGCCTCGGCCCTAACCTGAAAAAACACTGCATTGATATTGCACTTCTGCAGAGCGTCAAGCTGACGAGTGAGTTCACGCTGCATAGCATCGCGCCCCATGCCCTGAAACTGCCCATTGACACACTGTATCCAACTGCCACGAAACTCCCGTTTAAGACCCGACGTCCGAGCTGCAGCAGTCAGGCTGCCAAGCAACAGTACAACAACTGAAACAATTGAAAGATATCTGAATTTCATCTAAAATGGTTTTAAGAATAAACTTCATGTCCGCCAGGCACAACCGCACGTCCGTTCTTACACCTGTCGCGTCTGCCAGTCAAAGACAAATTGAATACAAAATTAGCAAGAATTTGCCAGCAAACAAAGAACTATTCACCCTAATTGCAACCCCACACCCAATGGCAAGTGCATAAGCACAACTCCGTAATGACAGGGACGCCCTACAGCAAGACTTTAAAAGCCCACAACAAGACAAAAACACATTCCACTAACTTAGCTGACACGTGTCCACTAAGTTAGTAGACATTTGTCCGCTAGGCTAGCTGACACCAGTCTGCTAACTAGTGGAATGAAACGAAGTCGCCTCTGGAATGAGTTTGGACGCCGCAGAGAAATCTCCAGTTGCTTTTCGGCCCGCAACGTTATGTTTCGCAACGCAACAATTTGCCCTCATCCTTGGTTCTGCACACATAAGTTAGTAACTTTGCAGTTTGAAATTCAGCGAAAAAAACGAACGCGACATGATTATTGACTTCAGCAACATTAAGGAACAGGTGCTGCCCCACTTCAAGGGCGGAGAAAAGGAATACATCGCCAAGATGCAGTCTGACGACAGTGTAAAGATTATGAAAGGTCGCCTGTCACCTGGCGCAAGCATAGGAATGCACACCCACGCCGATGACACCGAGATTATTTTCCTTACCAAAGGAAATGCTACAGTGGTCTACGACGGACAGGTTCTCCAGCTCACCGAGGGAGAGTGCCACTACTGCCCCAAGGGGCACACCCACAGCCTTGTCAACAATAGCAATTCGGACATTGAGTTCTATGCTGTAGTAGCAAAACAGTAACAAACACACAGTCACAATACTCTCCCCACCGTGAAAGGCATTATCCAGGCAAAAGGCATAAGGGTCAACAACCTCAAAGGAATTGACGTAAACATTCCGCGGGGCAAATTTGTCGTAATCACAGGACTTAGTGGCAGCGGCAAGTCAAGCCTTGCGTTTGATACGCTTTACGCCGAGGGCCAACGGCGGTATGTGGAAAGTCTGTCAAGTTACGCACGGCAGTTTTTGGGCAGGCTAAAGAAGCCGGATTGCGATTTCATCAAAGGTATACCTCCTGCCATCGCCATAGAGCAGAAGGTCACAAACCGCAACCAGCGCTCAACGGTGGGAACAACCACTGAAGTCTACGACTATCTGCGTATGCTTTTTGCCCGAGCAGGCAAAACATACTCCCCCGTCAGCGGAGAAGAGGTCAAAAGCGATACCGTCAACGATGTAGTGAATTATGTCATGGGCCTTGGCGAAGGAGAGAAGTTCACCATTGAATGCCCACTGACCGTTCCGCACGGACGCACCCTCGGCCAACAGCTGGAGATAGAGCGCATGCAAGGCCTCTCGCGCATCACCCACAACGGTGAAGTTCTCGAAATCAGCGATATCTCTCCAGAAATTGCCGCCAGCCTTGACCCTGAAAACATCAACCTGCTCATTGACAGACTGTCGGTGAAAAACGACAACGACTCAATATCAAGACTTCACGAGAGCATTGAGACTGCCTTTGAGGAGGGGGGACAGCGGTGTTGCATACGAAAGCGGGGAGAAACAACCACGCGCAACTTCAGCACCGCATTTGAACGTGACGGTATCGTTTTCGAACGTCCCACCGATGCCATGTTTTCCTTCAACTCGCCAGCCGGGGCATGTCCCGAATGCGAGGGGTTCGGAATGACTATCGGAATTGACGAGGCCCTCGTAATCCCCAACACGGCTTTGTCGGTCTGGGACGGGGCGGTACAATGCTGGCGTGGCGAGAAGATGAGCGAATGGAAGAGAGTGTTCTGCGAGAGAAACAGCCCAAAGGGGTTTCCTGTCTTTGAGCCATACTATAACCTTACCCAAAAACAGAAAGACATACTATGGCACGGTGACTCCGCTGAGCGCCAGTTACCCGAAGAACAGCAAGTAAGCATTGATGCCTTTTTCCGTATGGTAAGACGCAATCAATACAAGATACAGTACAGAGTGATGCTCGCCCATTATCGCGGCAAGACCATTTGTCCACTTTGCCACGGACGGCGACTCAAAAAAGAAGCCGAATACGTCAAGATTGACGGACATAGCATCACAGAGCTCACACGAATGTCAATATGGCAGCTCAACGACCTTTTCCTGCACATCAAGTGTGAAGACTTCGCCATTCTTGTAAACGAGATAAGAACCAGACTCCAGACCCTATCTGACGTAGGGCTGGGCTACCTGACCCTTGACAGAGCATCTAACACCCTTTCGGGCGGCGAGAGCCAACGAATCAGCCTTGCCACATCACTTAGCGGCAACCTCATGGGATCGCTCTACATACTGGACGAGCCGAGCATAGGTCTCCATTCACGTGACACGGCAAGACTGATTGGAGTGCTTCGGAAACTGCAGCAACTGGGCAACACCGTGGTGGTGGTTGAACACGATGAGGAAATCATGCGCGCCGCAGACTATATTATTGACATCGGCCCTGAAGCGGGAATAAACGGTGGAAGAATAGTTTATGAGGGTAGCCTGTCGGAACTCAAGCACAACACCGAGAGCTACACCGTGAGATACCTTCTTGGCGAAGACACAATACCGGTGCCACTGTCAAGACGCAGCTCCAACCGCAGCATTCTCATCAAAGGTGCTCGCGCCAACAATCTGAAAGGCGTTGACACGGCCATTCCACTCAACGTGATGACTGTAGTCACAGGAGTGAGCGGCAGCGGGAAATCCTCACTGATAACAAACATTCTTTACCGTGGACTGAAACGGTATTTTGACGAAGCGTGTGACCGCCCTGGCGAATATACCGCACTGGAGGGCGACCTTGAAGCAATTAAAGGTGTAACCCTGATTGACCAAAGCGGCATAGGAACATCGTCGCGCAGCAACCCCGTGACATACATAAAAGCCTACGACCTGATACGAAAGCTGATGGCTGAACAACCCCTGGCCAGACAGTTGGACTTCACCCCTGCAACATTCTCGTTCAATGCGGAAGGCGGAAGATGCGAAAACTGCAACGGTGATGGGAAAATAAAAGTGTCTATGCAATTTATGGCCGACATCGAAATAGAGTGTGAAGAATGTCATGGGAAACGTTTTAAGAAAGACGTACTTGAAGTGACGTTTGCCGGAAAAAACATTTACGACATTCTTGATATGGAGGTTGACGAAGCCATCAACTTCTTCAACCAGAACGGTCAGGCGGCCATTGCACGTCGTATCAAGCCCCTACAAGACGTGGGGCTTGGCTACATAAAACTCGGGCAAGCATCATCAACACTCTCGGGAGGCGAAAACCAACGTGTGAAGCTCGCCTCTTATCTGGCAGGAGAGAAGGCTCTGCCCACACTGTTCATCTTTGACGAACCAACCACGGGACTGCATTTCCACGACATACAGATACTGCTGCGAGCCTTTCAGGCTCTGATTGCTCATGGCCATACAGTAGTGATTATTGAACACAATCTGGATGTCATAAAATGTGCGGACCACATCATAGACCTTGGCCCCGAGGGAGGAGACGCCGGAGGATATATCATTGCAGAGGGCACCCCCGAAGAAATTGTTTTAAATCCAGACAGCTACACAGCCAGATATCTGAAAGAGAAACTGCAAGAAACGCCTGCCAGCGGTTCACGCACAGGCGTTTAGCATGCAGCAACAAAAATTTATTTTCCCGGCACAAACATTTTACGTCCATTCACGATATAAATTCCACGAACAGAATTTGACGAAGATTTGCGCCCGTCCAGTCCATAAATAGCGGCAGGTTGCACCGCTTTTTCCGATTCTATTCCAGCAACAGCTGTGGCATTGTTTGAAATGCTCAAAACCAAGACTGGCTCGATTGCGTCTGACTGCAGCCAAGCGCTATAGCGCGGGATGACCTCACCCACGTCACAGCGATAGAAAGCTGTCTGGCACTCCCCGTTATCAAGCACATAAGCATGGTCGTCAGACGTGACAGTGTGACGATCGTCTATAC
>OJNH01000849.1_pt1 | contig 26299 bp, 27 predicted proteins | sample 1597361 | NCBI WGS metagenome assembly OJNH01 (sample SAMEA2452136, study PRJEB22498) | human gut metagenome | biome: human feces; feature: human gut; material: feces | place: Australia | collected 2012
TTTTTCTGTAACTTCTCCCATAATTTTGAAGAATTTAATAAAATGTGTTAATTATATGCAGATGCCTCTCTAGAAAAGGCACTTACATTCTTTAATATTCTGTTGTTCCAAATTGAACTTCCATAACAGACACCAACCTTTTATCTATTTCTGGATTAAATGGTGCTGTCTGCCTATAGTATTTACTATCGTTAACTCTGTCCCATATAAATATATCACAATTAGCATCATCTATTACACCACCCCCATCAGTTATAGAAGACGTAATTCTTGCAGAAAGTTTTTTGTCAGCATTATAAGCCTCAAACATTCTAAAGCCTTTTTGCCTTAAATACTGAGCATTATCTCCAGTAAATTCATGGTCTTTATATGCTTCTGTATGGCCTATTTTAGCGCAATTCTTACTTATACAGCATATTCCATGATACCAATAAGTAACTTTTCTACCAGAATTGAAGTTAAGAATATTTTCAGTTCTATATTTCTGATTTGCAATGGTTGTCTTTTTGATATGTGTTCCTATAATAGGATGCCCTGATATTAACTCTATAACTTTTGAGATTACCCACTTATTTGTTTCACTTTTACTAAGTGAAAGTGACGACAATTCAGAATTACTCATTAGAGTATTCGCAGAGTATGCGATAATTCCAGTATCTACTCCATCTATTAAGAAATTGTTTGTCTCTGGGTCTAAAGAGAGAACCCCATCACCAGTTGCTTCAACTATGGTTTCTTTATTTGGAACAGATATGGCCGTATCATGCAAGGTACTATTCTGAATATACTGAAAGCTATTACACTCTCTAAGTGTAAAATCATTAAGAAGTTCAGCCTCTGTTAATTTAACGCCGTCTATGTAAAAGTTAATAAAACTATCAGAACTAATATCTATGCGTTCATCTCCATGTACTCCTCCAGTATGGTCAGCTTTAGAATTGCCAGATGGGTCAGAATACATAAATACGCATTCAGACTCACCGCCGGCTATTATATTTGTATCTTCAATCATAATGCCAGAAGATGGGTCATAAGTGCATTTGTAAGACTGATTATCTATTTCCCAAAAGTGAGAATATGCGATAGCTTCATTTTTGGTACCCACTGTAGAATTAAGATATACACTTACCATGTAATAAGTTTGCTGATTTTGCTTATCACGCATATATATCTTAAATCTTTTTTGGCTGCTATTGTAAGATACAAAGCATAAAGGATTTTGGCTTAAATTCGCTACATTGGCTTCATGCATTTCTACATTAACACTTCCAGCATAAAGCCCTAAAGGTGAATAGTCATAATCCTTTTCACTTGTGTGTACATAACAGCTTTGTATATCATAAAGTTGTGGAGCCATAACTCCTGCTGGTGGATTTATGCTAGAGGTAGCTCCTATCATGACTATAGGAAAATTATCACTTTTTTCACGTGTGCCATAGGAAATATCATCAATAAACAGCTCCCAACCTTCTTCAACTACTGCTAGTTTTATTTTTTTCCATCCTGTATTTTTAGGAAGATTAGTCCATTTTGTATATGCACTTCCTGATAAACGCAGCCATATTTCAGTATTATTATACCACCCAAATCGTGCTGAACTTGCATCTTCTTTATTCAGCAAGTTCATTGTATACATAAAGTTTTTAGAAGTATCTCTTACGCGACATATTAGCTCTACATAATCGCCTATTTCATCAAGTATTAAAGGATTACTAACCTTGGTGAAAGAATATGCATCTTCTGTTTCATTGTATGATGAATAGTATTTATCCCTATAAATCTTATTAAAATTCGCTACATTGGTTTCCAAATTCGCTACATTGGTTTCCAAATTCGCTACATTGGTTTCCAAATTCGCTACATCAGGAACTAGTGCTACAGTGCCAGAAGCAAATTCAAATAACTCAGATGAGTTATACGAAATATCGCCAGATACGCTTGAATGAGCAGTGAAAGACTTAAATACAAATTCAGTTAGTGCTGTGCTATTACCTAAAGTTTTAACATTAGCATTTTCAGAAATACTATTTTTGCCATAGGAAATATCATCAATAAATAGCTCCCAGCCTTCTTCTGTATTAAGTATTTTATACTTATGCAGCATTGCAGCATTAAAATCAGAACCTATTCGCCATATTCTATAATCAGAATCAAGTGCAGAATTAGTTCTAAAATAAAATGCATTGTTTGAGAATAAACCTGCAGCAGTTTTATCTCCTAGTATCATGCCAATGTTGGTACCAGAATAAGGTTTTGTGCCAATATTTTTACATTGCCATTCAATATAATCTCCTACAGTGCTGAAGTCTATAGGGGATGGCAATGATATTTTACTGCTATCACCAATTGTTTTTACGAGGTCCTCAGTATTTAATATAGCTTTATCTACTATTGCATTTATGCTTGATAATAAAGTATCTACTTCTTCACCCGTATATATTTTTTTCCATAAAGCCGTATTATTCCAATTTTTATTTGATGCAATATCTGATATAAAATAATATAAGTAGTACACTTGCTTAGTATTTGACTTAAAACACAGCAAGCACGCTCCAATTCTATCTTCTTCTGGGACAACAGAAATGGCCTCTTCAAGTGTAGCAATTGCAAATTTATAATATTGTGGAAAAATAATTCTTTTCCTACTATCTATAGTATCTTTAATAGTAGCAAAATTACCTTTTACGTATATATCGTCGAATGTATTTACAATTAAAGAAAAAGCTATAAAGCAGTCATTAGATGCTGTATACTCAGATACGTTATCTGTATTTCCTATAGCATTGCCATCTATATCCCATTGTGCTATTCTAAGAATAGAAGTAGCGTTGCCATTGGCAAGTACGAAATTTATAGTAGTTCCTTTCTTTACAAAGATTTTTTCTGTACTACGATAGTTATCATTTTCAAACCAACTAAGGGAACCACTTACGTAATATCCATTTTTTGTGCATATATTAGCAAAAGCCAATGGACTTATTCGTAGCAACTCTAAAAATAATACGTTTTTCTGAAAGCTCGTATCAAAATTCTTTATAATATCAGTTTCATGCTGCGTGGCAAGGCCAGTAATTTTCTTTGCCCATGTAGAATTTGCCCGCTGTAAAATTACAGATTCTCCTTCAAGTACTTCTATTCCTTCAAAATTCGAATATGTTCCTGGCTGTGTTGCTAAATAAAATACAGGTCCATCAGGTGTACCTGGATTAGTTGTTGGTATTGCTATCCCGGCAAATGCAGCATTTTCGCCAACAGCGTTTACAATGCTGTTAAGCGTATTTTGTAATACAGCTCCAGTTATTTCTTGATTGCCGTTAGTTTTAATTACATTGGCAATAGCTGCTTTTAATGTAGACCAATTTGCCATAATTATTCAGTAATTTTAGTATGAGACAATTCAGATAGACCTTCTTCTTTACTAAGAAGCAAAGTGTAATTACCATCAAATGTGGTAAGATAGCATGTTACTATATCATCAGATACCTCAATATGAGAGAAATGAAGAGTAACACCATTATCATGCATACAAACACTAGAAACTTCATTTCCGGTTATTACATCAATAATAGCGTTTATTTCATCTTGGTTATCTACAATTTTATAGGTAGTCTTATCAAGGTTTTCTGTTTTATCACTTGATATATGAACTGTACACGGCACATGCTTCATAAGCTCTATAGCTAACTGAGTTAAAGCTATAGAACTTGCATTACCGTGTTCAGATATGCTCTGCTGTATAAATTTATTTAATTCGTTTCTGGTCATATCTATGAGGTTTTATAATCATCATTAAAATCGTTATTAAAATCACCGCCTACTAATTCAGGCTCATACCCACCTATATTAGCTATAATGGTGTCAGTTTCAAACTCACATTCAACTGCGGCTAAATCTCCTTGGTCTTCCCATTCAGGCTCCATGCTAAATGTAGTTAAATCATAGGTTTGCAATTTACTCGTGATTTGTTTGTTTTCACATAGCCTTACAATCCTAAGAGCATCACATAGATATTCAGGAGCTACAAATGTAAACTTATAAATCTTTTTGCTTACTTGGCTCTCAATAAAAGTATAGCCCATCCGCTCAGTGGCTTCTTCTTCAAAATCATATTCAGGCTTACCAATCTGTGTATTCAAATAGCACCTAAATTTGAAATTATCAGAAAAGTCTACTATGCCATTTTTAAGTTCAAAGTTATATGAATTGTAATACTCAAGAAGTAAATAGTCGTCTACTTTATTAGTTACAGTGAATATATCAGAATATACAGTTCCTAAACCTGATATTGAAATAGCTAAATAATACAAACCTTCATGCTTTATTTCAACTATAGGAAGAGTACCAGGATATTTAAGAAGCTTAAAGTTAGTATATGACTTAATAACTAAGCCATTTTCTTTCATACTCGTTGTTATAGTAGTATATGCCCCCGTATTGAAATTATACAATCTCACCCAATTTATAGCTGTTCCACTGGCAAGAACTACTTGAAAAGGCAATAACATATTCTTATAGGTTATTAGCGGATAAACCTGGCCAAAAGCATAATCTTTACGATGATTTTGCAGTGCAAGATTATCGTAAAAAGGCAATGGCGATATGTTATTATTCACTAACTTCATGTTGCTAATTTACAAATAAAAATCTATATAAGAAAATTTCTTAATAATTTTTAACACACAGCTTTATTGAGGCACATAAAGTAATCTTACTTTAGCATGGCGAGTATTTACATTGACAGAAATCTCATCTATTTTGCCATTTCCTATAGTGGTTTTAATCAATTCAAGTTCATCCAAATCTTCTTCAGTAGGAAATTCTATAGTATGCTTCATACACATTTTTACACCATCCGCATATAAATCTCCAAGCACATTACAGTCAAGATTTGATGCAGGCATATCATACATATAAAAGCGCACAAGATATGCCCAAGCTGCATAGAAATTCTGAATTACAGCATCATATGTATCACCGTTTTCATCTACCAACTGTGTTTTAACTATGGGCAATTCTAAAGAGGAGCCATTTTTAACAGGGCATAATAATGCAAAGCCATCATCTGAGAAATTAGATGGGTTAAATAGCATATAATCCACGTCAGATGAAAACTGGCTTATATTTATTTCTTCTGTTTTATCTTTCTGTATATAGTTAGATTTAACATCTATGGTTACTCCACCAAACAAATCAGTAACGTCATCCATCCAGCCAAATTCATATCGTTGGTTTAGGTCTGTTTTATCATATTCTACTTCTGATTGAAAATATGATGATAGCTTTTTGTTAAACTGGTCTACTAGTTTAGTAAAATCAAGCTGAACATTTGTATTATAAGAGTATGAGCCTCCTCTCATAAAGAAACTTATGTGTTCAATCTTAAATTTACCATCTTCTATATACCAATAACATCTAAAACAATCACGAAGCATTTTCATTATATCTTCTAATGATACTTCTGCTTTTTGAGCGGGCTGGTCATATTCACCTTTAAGTATATTTGTTTTTTGTGTTATATGTACATAAAATCTTGCCATCGACATTGGTACGGTTGTATCATACAAAAAGCGACTATATTCGGCAGTTGCTTCATGCTGAAGAGTAGGGTCTATTTCTTTAAGCAAAGCCTTTATTGCTGCTGCTATAGAATAACTATCTTTAAGAGTATATTGCTTTCTTAGTCTTTGTTCAAATAAAGAATAATAGCTATCATATACATACCACAATGAAGCATTAGCCCAAGAATTTCTACTAATAGGCAAAGGTCTGCCTAATCCAGTACTAGCAGGAATAAATTGATTTGTGAAATACTGCCCATAATCATTTAAGCCATATCTTGTAGGAGTACTTACAGTCCTAGAAGTACAAAAGAATAAACCACCGCGAAGTCCTATGCACTTTTTATAGTTTCTATTATCAGTAACAAAATCATCGGACGGCACGTCATAAGTATTTTTTACACCTTCTGAATCTTCTACTGTATCTACATCACAAAGTAAACGTCTATAGATATGATATACGAAAGGACTCTCTATAGTAAACGTATCATTTGAATTATTTACATTTACCATCTTAATATTCTCGATTCCTATATATTTATTGTCAGGGTCACTAACAGACCATTGCTTTTCTGATTGGTACAGCAGGGTATTATCTGAATTTCTATATAAACGTATCCAATACATAGTAGAGCTTCCATCTACTAATTCCATTTTGCACGTGTAACCTGGATTCCATTTACTCCAATATCCGTTTGTTCCAGCATATACTCCATTAACATCAGAAATGCTAGCATTTCTTATATAAAACTCATTTCCTGCTTTTATATAAGAAAAATAATACTTGTTTATCAAGTCATTATGGTTGTCGATTGCTTCATTTACGTCATCTTCCCAGTATATGCCGCCAAAAAAATTAGATATTGAATTGGCACCTTTTACATAAACCTGCATTAAAGAACGTTTATGCAGGTTTATTCTTGATATAGCTGGAGCAAGTTTTATAAGGTCATAAGTATTTTCATATTTATTAACCACATCATTATATTCATCGAGAGCTGTTGTTTTAAGCTCACATGACTTTTTTTCATAGTCAAGTTTGCAATCTGTTTTATTAAATTCGCCTTTATAATACTCTATCCATTTACCAGAAGTCCTATTGTATTTATCTATAATAAGTATCATCTGGTCTTCTAGACTTGAATTGCGCACAAGCTCGTAATCACTCCCAAACAGATTTATTTTACCATCAAGTGAAATACGGAAAAATTCTTGCCCACTTTCTTTAGCATATTTCTTATTAAGCTCTTTATAATGTGGATTTACTTCTACTTTATCACCACCATTCTTCGATATGTAAAATTTATATTTTGGAGGTATCATATTTTTAATTCTTTATAATTCGTTTAACATTTTTATGCCGAATAACTACTGTGCCGTTAGGTAGTGTATAATATTTAGTTTCGCTCTGTTTTCTAATACTTCGCACATCATCCTCTATTTTTGAAAGGTCCACGCTTCCATTAGAATTAAGAGAAATATTCAACCCATCTGAGCTAGCAAATGCATTAAGATATTTATCTTCAAATGTTCCTTTATTTAAACTATTAATAACATCTGGAAGTATCTTTTTGTATTTCCTAGTTCGCTTCTTACTTATAATAGCGAGTGCTTCTCCACCTTCAGCTCTCATTCTGCGCTTCTTCTTATTCTTTACGCCCAAATCAATATCATCACCAGATGCATGAGAGCCTCCTTCCAAGAACTCAAGACCACCTTCTCCATATTCATCAGACTGGCTCGCTGTTACTTGTTTGGCTTTAATTTTAGCTACTGCAAATGATGTCCACATTGTAGCAATAGCAGCTAATGCGAGAGCTGGGCCAACAATAGGAATTGAAGAGAATGAACTCCACAAATTAGCAGATGCTGTGACAAGCGAAGATGCCTGAGTAACAGTGTTCATTGCTTCTTGACGTTTTTGGGCTGCCTGCAGCATTTTTTGTTTTTCTTGCTGATTTTTCTTTTCTTGCTCTAATTCTTTTTTAGCAGTAGCTACGTTATTAGCGTAGCCATTATTGCGAGCCTCAACCTCGGCATCATAAGCTTTTTGTGCGGCCTCTACTCGAGCTTCAGCTGCTTCTACAGCCTGTTCAGCTAATTCAACTTCAGCATCCATAATGGATTGAAGCTGTTCTATTACTATATTTACAGCATCTTTTAGGGCATCAATCTGGTCATCATCAAAGCCAAGTTTCTCAAGCAAAGTACCGTCTAAACCTTTTTTGCCAATATTTTTAATAAAGTCATCAAGCTCTGACAATTCACGGTCTATGCCTTTAACAGTGGCTTTTGCGGCATCAATCTGAGCTTGACTCCAATCTAGTCCACCAGCTTCTGCTAAACGTATTTGTTCTTGCCATCTAGCTTTTTCTTGTTCAAGCTTAAATCGGGTTATCTCAGTTTCACTGCGCTTAACTTCATTAAATACAGCTTCATCAAGAGCTTGTTGCTCATCGAAGCTTGACATATTAAAACTACCAACAGTAATAGCCTTTTGTTTATCAAAAGATGCATTTATAGCACTTGTAGGTTGTCTTTTAGCTTCTGGTAACTGAGCATTCTTAAGTAATGCTATTTGTCTTTCTACATCTAATCGCTTTAATGAATTGCTGAGTTCCTCATAAGAACCTTTTTTTGATACTTCACCTTCTAATTCTAACAACTCTAATAGCTGTTCAGCTTTTTGTATTTCTACATCTATATTGAGCAAATCTAGACTTAGAGTTAAGCCTTTTTGCTTGTTCTTTATAGCATTTTCTATATCATCTAGTGCTTTAATGGCCGTTTCTTTTTGGCTTTCTGTAAGCTCTTTATATTTTTCATCTTGACCTTTTAGTATTTTTTGGATTCTGGCGTATTTATCATTTAAATCAGCTATTTCTTGGTTAAATGACGCGAACGCTTCAGCTCTGCGCTTCTTATTTTCATCCCTCTCAATCTCTGTACGGCTCTTTTGATATGCTTTTTCGGCTGCTAATGCCAGGTTATTTAGGCGGTCATCAGCGTCTCTTGGTGTACGACCTCTTTTATCTTTTTTGTGAGATTCTTCTAAGCCAATTTCTTTAAATAGAGCATCTGCTTGGTCTTCATAAAATTTCCATACGTTGAAATAGCTTTCAACTTCTTTTTCAAGAGCATCTGCATCTTTTTGTAAACTTTCTACATTTCTCTGCCTTTGCTTTTTTAATCTAGTCCCAAGTGACAAATCGGAGTCTGGCCCAGAAATGCCACCCCATAAAGCTTTAAAGTAATTTATAGTTTTGTCGAAAAAGCCGTACTCACGCACTTTTTCAAGTTCGGCTTTATTTTCTGCGGCTAATAGTTTTTGGTATTGCTGGGACACAACATTTAGCGCAGCTTCTGCTTTAGCTCTTGCTTTATATGCAGCCACTACAGATTCAGTATTATCTACAAAAGCATTATTGGCGTCATTTATACTATCAATGGTGATGCCTAATTTACTGAACTCTTTTTCATTATCATTAATCCACTGTGTTTGTGCTTTTATATTATTCCCTAAATCTTTCCAATTTTCAGATAATCTTCTTAATACTGCTATCTGCTGGCCATAAGACCCTGTAGACCCTTTTCCTAGCTCATCATTTAAGTCCTCTAAAGCATCTTCAAAAGATTTAGCTGCATCTCTACCTGCTAACGTTTTATCAATCCATGTGATAATTTCTTTACCGTACATAGAAAATACGGTAAGTAATACTACTAAGGTGGTGTTAAAACTAAATAACGATTTTACAATGGACCTTGTTACGCTTATTTGCTCTTTTCCTTCTGCAGCTAATAATTCATTCTGCTTTCTTAGTCTTTTAATTTCATCAACTACCACAGGTATATTGTTTGATATACCTAAGAAGAATGTATTAAGTGATACAGCTGCAGCAGGTAATTCTCGTACTACTTGAGAAATAGAAATACCTAAGCCATCCCATGTTTTTTGGTAATGGCCTACAGACAATCTATAATTACCTGTTGCTTCTTGCAATTTTATCATTTGCTGATAAATTGCATTTGTCTCAGCTTCAAGCTTTTTACCAGAGTCAGCAGCTTCTCTCTCAGCTGCAGACATCTGATTAAGTCGTATTTTATTTAATGCATATTGAGCCGAAAGTCTATTATAAGAACCTTCTGCAGAATTAGCAATTGTAGCCTGTAATTGAGCAATCTGATTTGCTTCTCGTATTTGGGTTGAATAGAGTTTAAGCTGCTGATTTTCTTCTGACTGAGCATAGGCAAGTTTCTCTTGAGCCTGAGCTAATGGGTCTACTGTAGCTTTCTGCTGTTTTCTAGCAGAAGTAAGCTCAGCAATCTTAGCTTTTAACTCAAGTAATCTTTTACCTTCATCTGACTGTAAATAAGCTAATCTTTGCTCTGCCTTTTCTACTTCAGACAGAGTTTGGATATGAGGCTTCATTTGGTCATCAAGGGCCTTAATCTGATTTTTCAAATTAAGAATATCATTGAGTAGCTGTTGCCCCATTTCGCTATCTGCTCTTTCAGCCGCAGTTAAAGACTTATATAACTCAACTGTTTGCTTTAGGTCAGACTTAAGACGGTCATAAGAAGATATAGCTTGCTGGATATAACGCTGCTGTTCTACAGTTGCTCTATTAGCATCTGAAGTTTGTGCTTTAAGCCAAGCAATCTGTTTACCTGTATCAGATAAAGCTAATTTAAGCTCATTCTGAGCTCTTTCAAGTCCTGACGTAGACGCTGTTGCTTCATCGATAGCTTTACGCCCTTCACTTGTAGCTCCACTAGCAGACTTAAGAGAATGTACAATCCTATCTGCACCTGCTCTGATAGCATTTACCATTGTCTCGTATGACTGATTGAGCTCGCCAAGTTGCTTGACAAGCTTTTCAATTGAGTCATCCGGCTCAATTATATCGCTATATTTTATCTTATCGTCTTCAGCCATAATTATTTCCTTTTATGCCGTTTAGCACTCTTGCTTTCTGCTTCTAATTGCTGTTTTATATTATCAACAGCATTATAGAATTGAAGTACTGTCATCTTTTTAGCATCCATGCTTGTTTTTTGAGCTATCAAAAGACAAGTACTTTCAAATTGCTTATCATATTTTATCTCAACAGACTCACTTCCTATGTATGATTTTGGAGAATGCATATTAAGCATTATCATATCTATGGTTTCTATCTGTTCAGAGTTATCTGTGTCATTTATCATAGAGTCCAACACAAAAAGTGTTCTTTGCTTTAACTTATCGTATGCATCTTTTTCCTTTGGATTTACAAAATCTCCTGGAAAGTACATTTCAAGTTCGGTGGTTACTTTTTTTTTAAGCCAAGTCAAAAAGTCTATAATCTTTGAATGCTTTATTTCTTTAAGCCTGGCCAATATATTTTTAAGTCCATCGTCTGACAAATCATTAACTTCTTCACCGTCTATGCTATGGATAAGAGCTGCAAAAGCTAAATACCTTGGTGAAATTTCGTTGTTCACCATATACATATTTTGCCTCATGTTTTGCAGTTCTTGCAAAGCTTTTTTGGCATTATTGCTTTTAATGAATTTAGCAACACGGGTTATATGGGCATCAATATCATCTGCATCTGAGCCAATTCCAGAGTCTATAAGCAAATACTTATTGTACTTCTGAAAATTTATAATAGGCATTTCATCTATGCTGTCATATACCCGTACGACTTTTTTATTTACTATCAGGTTTTTCATATTAAAATTCGCGTTATAGGGGTTGATATGATAGGAATAAATATAATACTCATCTCGTTAAAGAAAATAGCGAGAATGATAGCGAGAATAAGCGACGTCCAAAAGCTTAAGCAAAAGTCACAATCGAATAATTGAGAAATAAGCTTAGGAGCTCTGGTAATTATCTCATCGCGCACACCGAGTTTTCCAATTAGCAAAATAGCAAATGCTGCTGCTAAGGCTATATATATTAAAGCCAAAAGCATTGTTATAAAATATACCGTTGACATAATTCTCTAGTTGTTAAAGTAAATTCAATTCGTATTCCTGCATAAGGGTACATGAAGAATTGTTTATCAATATCTTGTATACCTTCTCCTTTATAAGTATAGTTATTATAGATTTTCTCTATTGAATAACCTTTGTATATATTTTCAAAGCGCTCATATATATCATTTATAACAAGCTTACCAGTTGTAGTAATAAGACCTGGAGTAGTTAATACCCGCATAATTTCATCTTTTACTTCTTCTGTATGCATAACAGTTTCATCTTCATAAATGCTACTGAGGTCATACCAGAATATAATGGCCCCGCTGAAAGTATATTGTGGCAATGATTGAACTACTTCAGTAATCTTTTGTGGGTCATAAATATCAAACCATGAAAAATTGCCAAAGTTATCATTCGGTAAAAGTGACACATATTCTCCATTGCCGTTATACATCGCAGGATATATAAACTTATTACCATCTGGCCTATGTTCTACAAGCTTATACGCTCTACCAAATGCATAATTAAGCCACTTAAGTCTGTTCATAAGCGACTTTTGCATATCCTGTAATATCTTGTCAAGCAATACAGGGTCTTCCTTAAATCTTATTTGTACTGAGTTTTCCTTCATTTCCTTATTGCCTGTTTTAATCGTTTAACTAATTCTTTTCTTATATGAGAACGAACTATTCTGGTAAAATTTTTATCCGTTAAGCGAAAAATCTCTTCACCATATTTCTCAATAAGCTCAGGTGTTTTTTCATCACTCGCAGTCACATAAAAACCTTCTGAGTCAAATACTACAAACATAGACTCATGAAAAGCACCTGTATCTCGTAATGTGACCCTTGTAGTAGGCTGACCTTTTTTCTTTTTTATTTGTATGGTTTTAGGCTTATATGGCATATAATCCATTATCTTTTCACCTCTACCATTGATACCACGGCGATATAACTGGTCATCTGCTATAGCCGATACTATTACGTCTTCTTTGTCACGCACAATATCTTCTAACAGCATAGGCAAGCTATCCTTAAAACTTCGTAATCTATATTCCAAATTGCGAAGTGTCGCATTGTATCGTTTTACAGCCATACTTATGCAGTTCTATATTTAATGCCATTGTTTCGGCATGGCAAACATACTCTATCAATTCCAGAAGTACTTAGCTTAATGGCCTTGAAAGCCATATCTAGCTGATAACTTAAACCTGATTTTTTCATAGAAGAAGAGTCACCATCTACCTCATATAATATATCAAGTCGAGAAGCATTGATTGAATGCCTATTTGTTCTTACATTAGAGTTGTACGCAAATTCGCGTAACATGTCTACAGCTACCTGCTTAGCTATGACATCTTGGAACATCATTCTCTGCTCAACTATAAAGTCTGTAATATCACAGCTTACAGTAACTTCTAAGTTTAATCCGTAGTTATTATCATAGGTATATTGATTATTTTCAACATCCCATAAATGTAAACTTTTGTCTTCTGTATTTATAAGTTCTTCATTTACGAAGAATGGATGAATTTCAAGATATTTAGACCATGCCATCCAAGCAAGTAATTCTCTACGTGAGCATGAACCGCAAGGCTCTTTTGACCAGTCTTTATTTTTTCTAATAGCTTGACTTCCCTCTGGAAGTTCAGACTGAAAATAGCACAAATACCAACTTCCTCCTGCATCATTATCTTCACTTTGATATGGCAAATAGAGGTCATCGACTGTAAACCATTCAGCGCTATTATCTTGTATCTTATTAAGCTTTATAATCTTTACTGGAGCATCCATACTTGAATGCATAAGATACAAAGTATATTCTCCAGCTTTAGTAAACTGAAGGCATATTTTATTTATCTTTGTGGTTACGCCTTTTGCTCGTACTGGTATAATTTCAAAGCCAACTAGATTTTTCTTATTCTTTACAGTATCTACTAATCTACCTGTTCCATCAAACAAAGTACGACTTTCGCATAATGGCTTATTTGTTCCTTCTACCGTTTTTTCATTGCAGTATCTAGCAATAGCTTTTTGAATGCTTGCTTTTGTTTTGCTCTCAAGCCATTCAGAAAATAAATTGGTTTCAACCCAATACTCAGACTCAATATCGGGCTGTTTTCCTTGTGCTTTTTGAAGCGCTTTATATTGTGTTCCTTGATAATCAACCACATTGCCTTTGCTATATTCCTTTTCAGAATTGTATTCTGGAAAAGTAATATTCTTAAAGTCCGGAGCAATACATGACATATTCTGCAAAGTCAGCAAAGGATGAATTTGTTGAAAATATAGGCCACTTTCACTCACGGTTAAAGCATCAGATATTTTTAAGTCTGATGTATCATAATTCTGCTCCCACCCAATAAGATGTAACAGCTTTTCTTGTATATCGTTGGCTCTAACCATAATTCTTAATTTTTAATGAAAAATAGGAGGCCACTATCGCCTAGTGGCTCAGTGTGCCTCCTACCAAAGCTAATAACAACTCAAAGATTTGCTATCGGTTTATTATCCTCCAACTCCTGCAGAAGCCTCCTTAGTGTTAACCGGATTGTCTTCAGAGTTGACAACGACCACAGGCTTAGCATAAACTGCATCCTCGCTTGATACATTGAATGCCAGAATAGGACTAGGCAATGCTCCAGCTCCACTTGGTTTGCTATTATAAGCAGTTAAGAAAGCTACGTCAACAGCAAAACCATAATGCTCTTTGCGAGTACGGGTCATATCAGCAGTAGCGGCTCCTGCAATAGCATTGTAGTCACCTACAGAATCGTAGAAATATGTACCAACAGGCATGTTCAACAGAGGCAAAGTAGCAATACCCCACTCATGGCCGTCACCGGAAACAGTTCCAAGCAAGCAGTCACGCTCGAAGCGGGTCAACAAACCAAGTGAACCGGCATTCACTGCATAACCTTGAGCATACTTACCTACAGCAGCTGCGATATTGTTCGTCAAGTGAACAATTTTTGTGCCAAATTCATTCTGCTTGTTTACGTCATTGTAAAGACCGTGCTGCTGCAGTTTACGCATGATAGATTCAACTCCAGGGTCACCTACGATATGTAACTGGCCATAAAAATCATTTGCCCCCATCATGACCTCGAGGTCGCCAAATACATTTTCACGCTCTGTCCACTTAGCATTAACAGCATTAGAAGAAAAGTCATAAAGCAACTTATTCTTCAAAATCTGAGTTTTGCTAGCAGCAAGTTGAGCGAGTGCAGCTTCATCAAGCTTCTTAGCAAATGCATACAGATACTTCATAAATTTGGTTTCAAAATCTTTTTGAATGCCAATTTCGTTGTTCATGTACATTGCCGGAGCAATAGTAAATCCCCATGCATAAGTGGCAAACGTGATTTGAGCCATTTTAGAAGTGTTTTCACTGTCGGCAATTGTCAAAGTGCGGGTACTACCGATAGTAATATCAGCATCATAGTCAATTACCGGAGTTTCCAGCGTGTTACCGATGGAGGTCCTTGCTTTTTGCTTCAGTTCCTCAGTGAGGATGCCAGTAGGGTCTTCAGACTGCACCATAAAGGCGTTCAGCGCACCGTACTTACCGGGGCGATACTCAAACTTATCAAGGTTAGAGTTCGCACGGATGTTCTGGATACGTGTTAAAACTAGACTCATAACTTTTAAGTTTTTTAATTGTTAATACTTATGCTAATATGGTGCATTACCCTTTTACGCCTCATAGCATTTTTTTTCGTTTATCTCTTAGGATGTGCCATTTTATCTAATAGGCAAACTTGCCACATCGTTTTCAGTTCTCAGTTGCATTGACTGGTCTGCAAATTCTTGTGAGTCGCGGGTCAAACCATTTGCAAGCAGATATGCCTCAATAGCTTTATCAGCTTCAACTTGGCTCTTAATGCCAGACAAGTCAAGTGTTCCACCTGTTCCGCCTGAACCGGACCCAAAGCCTTTTGTTCCACCGCCTATCTGCTGACGGCCTTTGTCAATTACATCTTTAAGCGATGTTTCCATTACAAGCTCCTGCATTGTGTAAGGATTAAGATTGTTCTTCGGGTTGTTAAGGATATTACCATCCGCACCACGAATAACAAGTTTCTTTCCTCCTTGGCCGTCCTCTATGAAATCAGGAGTACCTTTTGCAAGGACTTCTGCTTTTGCAGCATTGAGCAGTGTCTTTTGAATAGGCTCAGTGATACCACTCTTAAACTTAAGGCCCGCTGTAGCAGCTTGAAAAGCATAATCTACATGTGTGTCCTTAATAGTTTTATCAAACTCTGCCTTTTTAGTATTGAACTCAGTTTCCTTTGTCTGAAGCTGAGTTTGAAGCTGAGTTACTTGAGCTTTAGCATCTTTCAGCTGTTGCTTCAAAGTTTCATCACCAGCTCCTTTTTCAAGTTTAGACTGGAGCTCTGCGACCTGTGCCTGAGCAGCAGTAAGCTGAGTTTGAATTGTTTTTGCAGACTCTGCTTTAGTTTTGTACTCGCCAAGTACGCGCTTAGCATAGTCGTAACTTTTTTCACCATCTTTCTTTTTAATGCCTGTAATGCCAAGAATATCAGTGTCATACTGACCGTGCAATGCACCGATTTTAGTACCTATAACGGTATTCTCATCATTTCTTGACATCTCAGCAATTGCATTCAGCTGGTCATCTGTAAGACCTGTTAAAGCTGAACTTTGTTGTAGCATCTCAATTGTTAACATATAGCTTTGTTTTTATTGTTAATTACTTTTGTACTAACTCTGCAGCATCTCCATACGGGTCGTGCAAGGCTGCCATAATGGTATAACCAAGGCCTTTATACGTTTTCTTGAAAAGCTGCCACTCTGCAAATGTGAACATTTGAGTATATGCTGGTGACTCTTCTTTGCCAGTCATTGGATTAAACCTACGACCGCGCACAATTGACAAGTGCACCATCTTCTCAATACCCGGCTTAGGAGTATAACCACCCTTAGCCTGTGTTTTCGAGGCCGATGATTTTTCTTCGATAACATCATCAACATCTACTAGGAAAAGAACTACCTCGTCAAGCTCTTCTTGTAAGTCGCTTGTCCAAGCTTTTCCGCCTTTAGCTTTAGCAGCTTCTAGTTCTGCTTTGCATTCTATGGCCTTTTTCTTGTAAGACTTAACATCCTCAAGACTGAGTGCTTGTAGCTGCTGAAGTTCCAATTTCTGTAACATATTCCAAAAGTTTTTTGTTTATAATATCTATTTTTTCTCTCATTGGCTTATTTGAAGCAAACTCAATTATGTTAATGTTCTCACGTTCAAATTTTTCGACTAAAGTACTAAAATTTATTTTAAGCTTTACCAAATTTTCATTTAATAACTCTTTTTCATACAATTTTAACACTTCATCCAGCGTTTTATGTGGATATGGCTCCAATTGCTTTAAGATAAGCATTCTCTGAAGTACCAAAGGATTATTGCGATACTCAACTTCAAGAATTTGTTGCGATATAGCATCTAGTTCTGAGTTAGACGCACCATTCTCCTTTGCTTGTTTGTACTTAGAATATAGCTCTGTTACTGTGAAAACGTAAAACTCTGTACCCCAGTTTACAGAAGATGATATGAAAGCATCTCCATACCTGAGTTTGCAAACAGTATCTTCGACAAATTTCTGTGCCAATTCAAAGTTGGTCTTTAAGGCATTGAGAACTGAGGTTTTGCTTTCAAAGTTAGCAGTTACCTGAGTTTCATTGATAGCTTCTTTTTCACTTACAGTACCACCTGAACCAACAACAGAAATTACAATTTCATTTTTAAGCCTTGCACACTCATTGACATTATAATCAAGTGAGTCTTTATCGATAGTAGTTATCTGAACAGGATTACGCATATCTGCGACACCTTCAGATTGATTTGGTATAGGAACTTCTAAGAATGAACCAGGACCAGCTATACGCTTTTCGCTACAGCAAGGACACTTTTCAACTGTTCCATCATTGAGAATTTTATACTCGCCTTTTGCATTGCGTAGAAAACCTCCATCACAGTAATCACCGGTTTCATTATTCTCAAAGTTACAATCAGCTTCATATGCACTATATATAGGATAAGGCGCATACAAGTCTAAATGCTGCTTCGAAATAGAGAAGAACAAATACCAATCAAGATTTGACAGCTCTTTTGTAATTGGATTTTTCTTAAGGTCTTTATTTTTCTCATTGAGCTGTGTTGACCAAAAGAACCGAGCTGGGCAATATCCTAAATCGTGCTTTGCCTCTGAAATAAGTGACTGAATTTCATTTTTCTCATTCAGCTGATATACTCTTATAGAAGTATCATCAAATACAGCTATTCGATGTTCCGGCTGTTTGAAAATAAGCCACTCAAACTGATTTTCATCAAGTCTAAAAGTCTGGTAATCAATTACGGCATCAATCTCAAGCCAATAAAAATACGGCTCTGGGCGCAAAGATGTTTGTACTTGAGGAAGGTCTACTACCAAAATACTATTTGGCGATACCTGCATTCTCTTCCATCCGGTTGTCTTCCACACCTCTGGCTCGTTGAGGTTATTCTTTTTATACTGAGACCAGTCTTCTGCAAGCTCTGAGTCTGTAAACTGGTATGAACTTGATGAGTTACGACTATAGAAAACCCTTTCGAGTTCTCTATAGACGTCCTCAACTACAGCAGGTGTAGGCAACGGAAATTTGAACAGATGAAGGAATATGTTGAATTTATCCTTCGGAAGCAACTGTCTTACCCAATCAAGGAATATAGTCGTAGGTTGGTTAATATCAGATACAGCAATATTCGTCTCAGTATGAAATCTAAGACGACGCTGCATATTTACAGCTTTCTGAATAGTCTGACGTTTAGTCGGCTTTTGCAGAATTTGCTTTATCTGATTTAACTCTAAGGCCATTTTCTTCGTCGTAAGTATAATTGCTATCTTTAGGTAATTCCCATCCACCATTTATGGCTGTGCCCATATCAAGCAGGCGTTCGGCATGCTGAATGCCAAACTCCTGCCTCATATTGTACTTAGGCACAACCAACGTTACTGTTTGTTCTTTTTTCTTTCTCATAACTGAAAGTTTTAAGCCCCAGTAGAAGCGGCATTAACCCAATCTGTAAGAGGATTGAAGTCCAGCGATGTGCGCTTAATGATGTAGAAGTTATCACTCCAGTTAGGATAGAATGACCATTCAATGGTATTGCTGTCCGGCTCTTCAAAACCACCAAGCTTCTTGTCACCAACAAAGAACTTACCAATAGGAATAGGCATGTACTTAGTAGGTTCATCCTGGTCATCTACCAAGCAGCCAATGTTGCCATTTTCATCAATCAGCCAAACGCCAATCTCTTCGCACATATACTGTTTCAGCTGTGCAATTGTCTTCTGACTTTCCTGATAAATAGTGGCAGAGAACGTTGTCGGCTCACGGCCAATTGTAATCTCAATACCTCCAAGTGTCTGGTTACCACCACCGAATGTACGAGCTGCGCCAGGCTCAGAAGTAGGTCCTTGAATATACGGAGAAACTGTCATTTTAGAACCGTCAGCCGCAGAAAACAAGGTAGAAAACGATGCTTTCTTAGTCGGGTCAGTGACAGAGTTCTTTGTTCCAGCTGTCTTATAGATGCGCTGGAATGCAACTTTTTGAACTTGCCCCATGCTCTCCTTGCATTCAGCAATCTCAAGGTCGGCGATATGAGCACCGGCAGGGCATCCACAGTTTAATCCCATATTATTTATGTTTTTAATGTTAATACTACCGAGCAGCTACCCTTAACTTGCATCGAATTACCTGTATTTTTGCTTCGAATTGACTTCTCCACAATGCAAATATACTAAATTTCTTTATAAGTTGTACCGCTTTTAACATTTTTTATAGAGGTATTTTTTATCTCATATTCTCGCACTATGTTCATTCAAGGCTTATGATTTAATCATCTTTATATAGCAAAAAGCCTAGAAATTGCGAGAATAATGCGAGAATATGAATTTAGCCTAATCTTTTTATAGCTTCATACACATTTGGCTTAAGCTTATCCTTATATTTTTCAGCTATTTCTAATATGTATTCTTTCCTCGCTTGGTTATAAGCTTCAGCAGCAGAATCTACATCCTTAAAATAACCTATAAGCTTAACTTTTCCTTCAATAGATATTTCAGCACTATATCTATTTCCATACTTTCTGTATTTTACTCCTCTTGGTAAATCTGATTTTCGCTTTTTATTCTTTGCAAATAATAAATTTATAATTCTTGGCACAAAACTACACGCTTCTGGAGAATATACTTTATTGCCTTTAATAAGAATATCTTTATCTATATCAAAGCCTTCAATATAGTTTTCATCAAACCACTTTTTGAAGTTAGAAAAGTGCTTCCATTCTTCACATACATAACAATCAGCATAAGCCTTGAATTTCTCTTCATGGCCAGGCCTATAACATCTATCTATCATGCCAGTCCATGTTTTATATGCTTGAGTTAATTCTACTTTGCCATTCTCATCTTTAACAAAAGTAAGTTCTGGTACATCATTTATACCAAAACCACAAATAGTTCCTCTTTCAAATTTCATACATTTTTAAGTTTTATTTTTCTGTTCATTGATTTACGGCTTCTCATCTCTATTACACCAGTTAATGCGTCTGGAGCATCATCATGGGTTGATTTTCGCTTATTATCTTTACGGTAAGTTGTAATAGCATTATAAAATTCACGCCATTTCTTATCCCAGTTTGCAGGAAATGCAACATCTGAGTTAACAAGGGCTGAATTTGAAAAAATGCGAGCAGCCTTATTTTTTGTCTGCGTAAAAGTGTGTATTACCGTTTTGAAGTTATGCAGCCCTGCTCTTACTTTAGATTTTACATTTCTAGCAAATTGCCTGCCACCGTTATTGGACTCTATTAAGCACTCAGATATACTGTTTTCTGTGAGCATTTTGGCTAATAATACTTCAGTTTTTTCCATCGGCTCTTGCGTATATAATATATCTATAACATATATAAGTTCTGGAGTGTTTATAAAGCAAATTGCACACAGATAATCAGAGCCAGTATCAGCAGTATCAACATAACACCATCTTTGTGAAGCCTCATGGCCAGATGGTAATTCTATATTTTGATATGTTCTAAACTCGTGATACATAAGGCCCTCAGTAGGAATTGGATTTTGCATATACTGCGTCTCAAATACTACCGGGTTAATCTCTCGTAGTTTATATAGCTCCTCAAGATTGTGCTTCATTGGCCAAAGAGCATGTTCTTCTCCTGTCTCAGGGTCTGTTTGTATAACTGGAAGTGATAAAACAGTCCATGTATCTGGCTCTATCTCTTGCAAATAGCCACAGAGGTCATGCTCATGTAATCTTTGCATTATAATAATGATAGGCGTTCTACGCGAGTTAACACGGTTACGTATTGTATTTTCGAAGCGCTGGTTTATGCGCTCTCGTATAAGGTCGGATGCTGCATCGTCGGCTTTCAGGGGATCATCAATCATAATCGCGCCTTGAAATATATTGGTTTTAGCATCTATCATTTTAAGCATTTCATTCGTGTGGTCATCGAAAACAAATATATCATTGCCTCCATCCATTTTATCTATTTCTTCATCCACCGCTCCAGCACCAAAGCCTGTGACCTGACCTTGTGTTGACACTGCATAGAGTTCTCCTCCTGCTTTAGTTTTCCATCTCTTAGCCGAACCTTTCTCAGATGCAAGAGCTGAATTAGGAAAGAGTGTTTTATATAATTCTTCACTCATTATATTACGCACAGTATCTGAATTGTCATTCACGAGTATATCTGAATAGGATAAATGCAAAAATCGACATCGGGGATTTAAGGCAAAACACCAGCTTATAAACGATTTTATAACAACCTCAGTTTTAGAATAGCGTGGAGCAATATTGATAATTAATCTGGTAATTTTGCCATCCACAACGTCTTGCAAAGCTTCAAATATCTTTTTGTGGTGCTCTGCTACTATAAATGAGCGTTTATATTGACATTTAAACATTAGTTTAGTATACTTTTCAAATGACGTAAGAGTCTCAAGACGTAACATTTCTACAGGATTTACAGTTCCGGGCTTTGTGGCATCTAACGCTGTTTCTTGCATTTCTTTAAGTGACTTCATTGTTATTTTACTTTATTAAGTTTTCACGTATAATCAGATACGCTTCACGACTTACAGGCACATTAGGAATAATACCTGTTTGCAGCTGCTGTCCTTCTGGGAGACTTAATTGCATAGGTCCTTTGCCAAATATTCTATCCCATAATTTTTCTATAGTTTCAATGTTACCTAGCTTTTCGTCTTCAATAAGGCGCTTAATTACAGTTTTTATTACAACCGGCACTTTTTTATTAGTCATTAAGGCTTGTAGCTGCGAGTGGTTACATGTTAATAAACAAGCCAATAAATTAGCCGTGTCTTGCTTTGTAAGCTGAACACTTAAATTGATATTAAGGCTAGTAAGAAGCTTTGTTATTTCAGGTCTTGATGCTCCTTGTAACTGAAGTGCTGAGCGTATAGCTGATGAATATGAACCTCTGCCCGAGTCATGGCGTTCTGCTAACTCAGTTGCTTTAAGCGGCTCTACAGTCTGAGCCTCAAGTGCCTCAATAGCCTCAACTCGTTTTTGCTGTTCTACGATACGTTTAGCTTGAAACTCAGTTTGGCCATCTGGTATTTCTTCCACGCCGAGTTCTTCTGCTAATGATTGGCGTTTTTCTTGTTTAGCTTGAAGATTTTTAAGCTTTTGCTTTTCAAGATACTTAATACGAGCCAATTCCTTTGCATCTTGTTTTGATTTAATGCGTGTAGCCTCTTGTTCTACAAGTTTGGATGTATCTGGATTAGACATTCCAGGAACTGTTGGACGCGATGGCAATATATCTGATAAGTCTTTTGCTATTCTATCTGTTTTCATATTGGCTATTATATTTTTGCTGTTTATCTAATATAGTTTTACTTTTTTCTTCTAATATTATATCTTTCTTTATTTGGTTTTGTAATTGCCTATACTCTGTTGCTTTTCTAAGGTCTGGCTCTATAGTTATTATATCATCTGCATTATTAAATCTCCATACAGAACCATAGGCTATTCTTCGTTGACCATTACAGCACATATATATGGCGCTTGGGTTGACTTTTGTTGGCGTTGAATTTACGTATTCTTTTATAGAATCCCACCTTTTATAAAATTTATAAGTATTTTCTGCTATCTTAGTATACTGATACACAGCTCTATGTGGATAACTGCGTATAGTATCTGTTCCTGATTTACGTATTGTATCTGGTATTTCCCATTTTGCAGCATATCCTGGTATAATCGCTTTTTCTGCGGCACATTTATTTAAACTGTTTATTATATTATGCCCGTATGGTGCATAGGCTGTATATTCATCTATCAATTCATACATTCTTGAGTATGCATTCAATAAACTATTTGGTGATGATAGCAAATTGAAAGGAATTTCTTCTGTTGTTACCGTTATATACTTGCTTTCTATTATTGCTTTTACAAGGCCCGGATTATTTTTTGATAGCCGTGAGACGTTGTGAAACGCATTGTATATAAGCCTATCTATTTTATTTTTTACAGAAGCTGAATTAGTTTCCCCTGTCCAGCCAACATAGAATTTATTATCATATTCAAATTCTAGTATAAAATAAGCGCTTACGGAATCAATATTAGAACCTTCTTGTAAGTCTACTAAGTACTTGTATTTACCTATTCGTATCATGCGTATATTTTTAATGTTTTTGCAAATATAGTTATAAAGGCTGATAAGTAAAAATTCTCGCAGACTAAAAATCAAAAATTAACATTTTTTATACTAGTGAATTATTAACTTTTTAATATCATATTTCACAGGTATTTAGACATATATCTTAGTTAGTGAATAGAAAATGAGGTTTTAGTTTCTCGTGTTTCTACTTCACAAAATAAAACTAATTGAAAATCAATATTTTATCAAACTTAATTAGTGAATAGAAATCAAAGGGCACAGAAACAATCATCCCTAACTCTTCTATGAAGTCTTATACTGTTATATGTGAATAGATAAGCTTATCTATTCACATATCACTATTTCAAATCTATTTTATCTCTTTTATATATTTATTGTTTATATTGTTTATTAGTGTCTAATTTATTGAAAATCAATCATTTATTGAGAAACTCCCCTTTGATTTTGCATGTTTATTTTGTTTCTTTGAAAATTATTTCTGAGCATTTATTCTTTATTGCGAGAATGCCATTTTGCCAATTCCCATTTTAGTCTAAGGGCCTAGATAGATATTTGCGAGAATATATGCGAGAATGAGAATTTATGAGCCTCTGGGCCTTGCTCATACTTATATATGATTTGAATCCCAATTTGCGAGAATGATTTGAAGCCAAAAAATTTTTCTGCCTATGGACATGGCTCTATATACTATATATAAGGGGGCACCCAGGCACTGCGGCAGGGGGCCTAATTTCCACACGGGGCAAAATTCTCAAAATATAAAAATTTATTTGGTTAATTATGGTTTAATTCGTTAAGAAGCATTAAGAAGCATTAAGCCTGACAGCCTCATTCGTTAATTATGGTTTAATTCGTTAATTATGGTTTAATTCGTTAATTATGGTTTAATTCGTTAAGAAGCATTAAGCCTGACAGCCTGTTAACAACTCTTAGCTAAAATAACTTTCAGGTTCCAGGCTATTTACAGCCTGACAGCCTCTCCTCTAACAAGGTTTAATGAAAGTTTAACACCTGCTAACCGAATAAATTTTCAGGTTCCAATTATTTTATTAGCTGACAGGTATAAAATTATTATTTTAATTTATTAACGAAACAACCAGGAAAGTTAATACGATTTAACTCATAAAATTTTTATAGGTTATTTATTTTACAGGTTATATAGCCGACATTTTTTAATATTTAAATTTTTTCCGGTTAAAATAAAATTGGTATATTTGTATAACGAAAATAAAACGGAAATAATATGAAAATTAACAGAAATTATCATTTCGTCCTGACAGTTCTGGACAACGAGAAAATTAACACGGGAGAAATCCGTATTGACAGCACAGCTGTAACCGGCGAGAGAATGTTTGTCAGCGAATGCCATTATTATGCCGAAAAAAATATTTTGGAATGCCTGAAAGAGGCCGACAAGAGAAATGACCTGAGCGGTTATTACGGCCATACGTACTGCATTTATAAGGAAAACAAGCCGAAAAAGGAAACAACCGAACGGGAGGAGGACGGCAAGAAAATTGTCGAGACGAGAGAAATACCGGGAGAGGCAATGCTGCTCGAAATAATAGCCGTGGACAAAAATGGCGTAAATATCCGCTGATGCGGATATTTAGCCCAGGCCGGGAAGGCTGCACAGGAGTTCGACTCTCCTGCTGGGCACAATTGGCAATATTGCCGAGAGAATTAAAATAAACTGTAATATGGATAAATTTAATTTAGTAGTACGCGCTGCAAGAGAATTGATGCGTGCCGTACAAGAGAATTATTATGACCTGTCAGACCTAAATATTATTAATTACAGCGATGGAGAATAACAGAAGCAAATTTGAGTCACACGGCTATATTATAAATAGCATAGCCGAAAAGCTGGAAATTCAAATCAGCCAGTCAGGAGATGCGGCTCGTTACCAATCCACAATACAGTGGTCTTCAAGAGGCACGGAAGTAATTCACGGCCGTTGGCAAGAGATACGCTATTCCAAGAGAAATAACAGCCCTTATATAACAATGTTCGGCAAAAGACTTTATTTAACCAACTTTATGCGTAATGATTATGGCAGACTATAAATTTGAATACATGCTACTCAACCGGCTTCAATGCGATTGCAATTACTATCTCGGCTATGGCAGCCGAAACGCTCAGCATTGCCTTTGGGCTCACGACGAGCAGAGACAAATCGATAAAATGCGAGAGCTTTATGACTTGTTGCCGGTTAAACCTGAGTGGCTTACAAGAGAACAAATTGATGAATATGCAGCAAGAATGAACGTAAAATAACCAACATTATTTAACGAAAAAAAGTTCTTAAAGCAGTAATCAGATTAAAATAAAAGTAGTATATTTGCATATAACTTAAAAGATATAACGAATATGGTAACAATGAAATTTTCAGCAACCAAGTCAGAAACATTGTTTTTGACACCGACAATTGCAGTTGAACAAGACAACTCAGAAACAGCAATCCGATTTGCTCTTTGGCACGGCGTGTTCAGTGTAGAGGTAAGCAAGAGTTACAAAAACCGTAAAAGCTAAATAACATGGCAAGAAACGAAATATTTGTAGCGGCTTATAGGCTTGAAGCTTATGATAATTATGATGCCTTAGACGGCTTCATGGAAGCAATTTGCGATTATGCAATAATATCTAAAGAAACAGATTATGCGCTTACAGTAGTAGCTTCTTCAGAAGCCTTGAGCCTATCAAGATTGGCTAATATGGCACTCAAATTCTTTGGCAAGGAGGGATATAGTATAAGTACTCTCGGACTCTTAGGGCCGTTTAAAAAACTCAATTGATATTTTTTAACATAAAACTTGGAAAAAAGTTCCCAAAGCGGCTCAATAATTCAAAAAAACATAGTATATTTGCAATATCAAAATTAAACAATAACATTTTAATAACAATTCAAAATTTACAGTATTATGACAACAAAGAAATTTTCGCAGATGACAACGAAGAAGCTGAACGCTCTTTTGGCAACAGCAAGTGACGAAGACAAAAAGGCTATCGAGGCCGTACTCGCAGCTCGTGAACAGGCTCAGGCCCCTGCAGCTCC